>Ga0208301_1000094_pt1 | contig 34620 bp, 29 predicted proteins | sample 25BtaG_FD_184100 | JGI IMG/M metagenome (GOLD analysis project Ga0208301, IMG submission 184100) | Marine viral communities from Cariaco Basin, Caribbean Sea - 25B_WHOI_OMZ_CsCl (SPAdes) (version 2) | ecosystem: Environmental > Aquatic > Marine > Oceanic | place: Caribbean Sea: Cariaco Basin...
GGTGGGGCAACTATCGAAACACTGAGAGAGTATGTGCAGAGTCAGTCTACACCTGATTAGAACCGCTGCGCGGTTCCCGCTTGTATCCTCGCCCGATTGGGCGAGGGTTTACGCGGGGTTTTGCTAATGACGACTTTACCACTGCCTCCATGGCCTGCTGAAAAACTTGCGGCACTCTCTTCAGAGGCGCTTATGCATGCCGTGCGAGACAGAACAGATGAAGCGCTAAGGCGCTGTCAAGAAGTCTATCCTGCGCTGCCAGCGCCAAAGGTGTGGTTCGATCTAAAAGGTGCCTCAGCAGGGCAGGCGCATCTAGGGCGTGGCGGGCTGCGTTTTAACCCTGTTTTGTTAGGCAATAATCGGCAGGCGTTTTTTGACGAGGTGATTCCCCATGAAATGGCGCATTGGCTAGTCTTTCATTTAGCCAATGGCACGCGGTTCAAACCGCATGGTCGAGAATGGCAAGCTGTCATGCGAGACTTGTTTGGTCTTGAGCCTAAGGTAACTCACTGTTTTGATGTTCAGGGTGCCCAGTCGCGGCCATATCATTATCAGTGTGGCTGTCAAACGCACTGTTTCACCGCTAGGCGTCATTCTTTAGTGGTAAAGGGGCGCCGCTATCGTTGCCGTCATTGTGATCAGACCTTGGTCTACAGTGCTTTTAGAAAACTCTGAAATCGTTTTAACTTATTGTTTTTAATATTTAAAATGTTAATACCAATGTCTAAAGGGAAGCCGGCGTTGGGAGGTTTATGCTAGGTAAATATTAAGCGCGTCGGTGCGACTAATAATAATACCGACACCATTTCTAGAGAGTGCAATTTCACGGACAGAGGCAACTTCATGAGCGAGCATAAAAACGTCTATCCAGTGCGCGACAGTATCGCTGCCAGTGCATGGGCTGATAAAGATAAATATGCGGCAATGTATCAGCAGTCCATGGACGACCCAGAGCGTTTCTGGGCCGAGCAAGCAAAGCGTCTGGATTGGATTAAGACGCCAACCAAGATTAAAAACACTTCCTTTGCACGCGATAATGTCGATATCCGTTGGTTTGAAGATGGTGAGCTTAACGTAAGTGCCAACTGTTTAGATCGCCACTTGGAGAAACGCGGCGATCAGACGGCGATTATCTGGGAAGGCGATAACCCTAACGATTCAAAACATATTACTTACCGTGAGCTCTATGAGCGCACTAACCAACTGGCCAACGGCCTGAAGTCGCTGGGAGTTAACAAGGGCGATACGGTGACGCTGTATATGCCGATGATTCCTGAGGCGGCTATGGCCATGTTGGCGTGTGCCCGTATCGGTGCTGTGCACTCTGTTGTGTTTGGCGGCTTTTCGCCGGACGCTGTCGCACAAAGGGTCATCGGTGCTGATTCTAAGCTGGTGATCACTGCTGATGAGTCGGTACGTGGTGGTAAACACGTGCCCCTTAAAGAGAACGTCGATTCAGCGCTGACGCGTAACGGCACCGATGTATGTAAAAACGTATTGGTGGTGAAGCGTACAGGCGGAGATATTGATTGGCAGGAAGGTCGTGACATCTGGTTTGACGAGCTGGTGGATAAGCAGTCTACCGAATGCCCAGCTGAGGCCATGAATGCTGAAGACCCGCTGTTTATTCTCTATACCTCCGGGTCAACCGGTGCGCCGAAGGGCTTGAAGCACACCACGGGCGGCTACCTGACCTATGCAGCGATGACTCATCAGTATATTTTCGACTATCAAGAAGGCGAAGTTTACTGGTGTACCGCGGACGTCGGCTGGGTGACGGGCCACAGCTATATCGTGTACGGACCGCTTGCCAATGGTGCAACCACGCTAATGTTTGAAGGCGTGCCGAGCTACCCAAGCCATGGCCGCATGGGCGAAATTGTTGATAAACATCAGGTCAATATCCTCTATACCGCACCTACCGCTGTCCGTGCATTAATGGCGCATGGTGATAACGTGATGGACTCTAGCAAACGTGATTCACTGCGCTTGCTGGGGTCGGTGGGTGAACCTATCAACCCAGAAGCCTGGGAGTGGTTCTATCGCGTTATCGGCAATGAGCAGTGCCCTATTGTAGACACCTGGTGGCAAACCGAAACGGGCGGCATTATGATCGCGCCACTTCCCGGTGCTACAGATCTCAAGCCTGGTTCTGCGACAACGCCTTTCTTTGGTGTGAAACCCGCGCTGGTGGATAATGAAGGCCATCAACTGGAAGGCGAGACGGAAGGTAACCTCGTCATTCTCGACTCCTGGCCGGGTCAAGCACGCTCCATTTGGGGCGATCACGAACGTTTTGTACAGACCTACTTCTCTACTTACGACGGCATGTATTTTACTGGAGATGGCTGCCGTCGGGATGAGGATGGCTATTACTGGATTACAGGGCGGGTTGACGACGTACTTAACGTATCAGGCCACCGGATGGGCACTGCTGAAATAGAGTCGTCTTTGGTTGCTCACTCGGCAGTGGCAGAGGCTGCTGTTGTTGGCTTCCCGCACGATATTAAGGGCCAGGGCATCTATATCTATGTAACGCTCAATGATGATGTTGATCCCACCGATGAACTCAAGAAAGAGCTGACTCAGTGGGTGCGTAAGGATATTGGCCCGATTGCATCGCCAGATGTAATTCAGTGGGCGCCTGGGCTGCCAAAAACACGTTCTGGTAAAATTATGCGGCGCATTTTACGTAAGATCGCGGCCAATGAGTGTGACGGTTTGGGAGATACCAGCACGCTGGCGGATCCATCGGTGGTTGACGAGCTCATTGAACATCGTGCCAATAAGTAATCTGCTTTGCCCTCAGTTATTCTTCAAATGGGGGCACGTTTAAATGACAGATGTCATTCATTTGCTATGCAAAATAAGGCAAACTTAGCAGATCCGTTGCAGTGCCGGCCATGGAGCCGGCACTGTTATTTCTGTTTGGATGACGTATCAATGACAAATAGTGCATGTGATGCTTGGGAATGACGAAGCCCATGGGGTACCATGCTTCAACCGTATGAGCCTAGCGTCGCGGCGGTAGTCAACCCCGCTGCTCGAGGAACCGGAGGAATATCCATGGCAGTAGCCCATAAGTTTATCGTCGCAGACGACCATCCGCTGTTTCGTGCAGCGCTCACTCAGGCGTTGCGCCAGTTAGCCCCCCAGGCTGAGATTGTCGAAGCCGACACCATGGAAGCCACCACTGAGGTCGTGAATCGACACCCTGATGCTGATTTGATTTTGCTAGACCTCCATATGCCTGGAGCGCATGGCTTCTCAGGTTTGATTCAACTGCGTGGCCAGATGCCCGATATTCCGGTAGCGGTTGTTTCAGGTAGTGACGAACCCTATGTCGTTCGTCGTGCTATTGATTACGGCGCGTCAGGCTTTATTCCTAAATCTTCCTCGTTACAGCTGATTGCTGAAGCGGTGGGAGAAATTCTGCAAGGGGAAGTTTGGCTGCCAGAAGCGTTGGCGAACGTCTTAGATGAAACCAGCGAAGAAGAGTCACGTTTTGCGGAGGCAATCGCTTCGCTGACGCCGCAGCAGTTTCGTGTGCTCAATATGCTGACGGAAGGCTTGCTAAATAAACAGATCGCCTATGAGCTTAGCGTCTCAGAAGCCACTATTAAGGCCCACGTGACGGCTATTCTGCGCAAGCTGGGAGTGCACTCGCGCACCCAAGCTGTTATTGCGGCGCAAAAGCTTGAAGTCGAGCCGCCTAAAGTCGAGTCTTAACGACTGACCCCTTCGGAAAGCGCCGCCCCTAGGACAACCTAAGGACGGCGCTTTCGTTTTGCTACTTATCTCGCTGCTGTGTCATTCTCGCATGTCTCGCTGCTCGGTCATTCCCGCATGCTTTTAGCGGGAATCCATTTTGGATCAGGCACCCAGGCATCAGCGGGTAAGGTCAAACTGGATTCCCGATAACCCCACTCGGGAATGACGGTAGGGTGCATCATTCGGGAATGACGGTACGATGCATCCGTCTTGCTTCGGGAATGGCGGTATGGTGCATCTGTCTTGCTTCGGGAATGACGGTATGAGGTCTCATTACGTTTTCCCTCCTGCCCGGCTGGCCTGCAGCGTACGCGTTAAAAGTGCGCGCAGCGCGGCAGGTTTGACCGGCTTAAGCAGCAGCTGATAGCCAGCGCGCTTGATCTCCTCGGCCACTGCTTCCGTGCGGTCGGCGGTAATCACAATGCCCGGTACGGCTCCTTCGAAGCGCTCGCTAAGCGCTTCGAGTGCCATTAAGCCCGTGACTTCGTTGTCCAGATGATAATCGGCCAAAATAGCATCAGGATCGCCGTCCATATTACGCAGAATCGATTTTGCGCCGCCGATGCTGGTTGCGGTGAATACTTCGCATCCCCAGCCACTTAGCATGGCTGTCATGCCCTCTAAAATAAGCGTTTCGTTATCGATACATACTATGCGGGTACCCGCTAGCTTATTACCACTGCGGCGGTTGTGGTGTTCTTGATCTGCGACGGTTACTTCGCGGGCGGCAACAATGGGAACGCTGACGCAAAATGCAGTCCCCACCCCGACCCAGGAACGAACCTTAATGGGGTGATCAAGCACACGGCTCATACGATCAGCGATTGAGAGGCCTAGACCGAGTCCTTTCTCGCTCTCTTTATGGCGTGAGACTTGATCCAAGCGGCGGAACTCTTGGAAAATTTCCGTTAGCTTAGATTCAGGAATGCCGGGCCCGCTATCCCATACCTCTATGGAAAGCCGTCCTGCCTGGCGGCGGCAGCCTAGTAGCACACGGCCTTCTTGGGTATAGCGGATCGCGTTGGATAAAAAGTTTTGTACAATCCGGCGAAGCATCTGCGGATCGGAATCTACCCACTGTTGCGTCGGTACGACGACAAAATCCAGTCCACGGTCATCGGCCATCACTTCAAATTCGGCACGCAACGGGCGAATAATATCTGCGAGGGCAAAGTGGCTGCGTCGCGGAGTAAGCGCACCCGCATCAAGCTTTGAAATATCTAGCAGAGTGCCAAGCAGCTCTTCAGCGGCTTGCAGTGAGTTATCAATGTGGCTGATGGTGCGCTGGGTGTCGCTAGTGGTCACGTTCTGCATTAATGCTGAGGTAAACAGCCGGGCAGCGTTCAGTGGCTGTAGCAAGTCATGGCTAGCGGCAGCTAAAAAGCGCGTTTTGGAAGCATTAGCATCTTCAGCTAACTGCTTGGCTTGGCGCAGCGCTTGCTCAGCTTCAGCACGCACACGGTTTTCTTGGCGCAGCGCCGCGTTGGCCTCGGAAAGTGCTTGCGTGCGCTCGCGAACGCGCTCTTCCAGGGTTTCGTTGGTCACTTTTAAGGCGATTTCGGCTTGGCGGCGCTCGGTAATGTCTTGATAAAGCGCGAAGAAGCCCAAAATCGATTGGCTATCGCCAAAGTGGGGCGTATAGGTGACCAGCATATAGCGCATGGCATCATTAACGCGCATTGAGACTTCAAAGCTGACCCGTTCGCCGGCCAGTGTTCGCTGAACCCATGGCATGCGCTCTTCGGCTTTTTTAACCGGTAATACGTCTTCGTATCGGCGCCCAATCACGGCATTACGATCTATGTCGAAAGCTTGTTCGTAGGCGCGGTTGGTAAATAGATAACGGCACTCTTTATCAAAGTAGGCAATCAGCGCTGGCACATTATCGGTGTAGATACGGATGTTATTTTCAGAGCGGATCAGCGCCTCTTCAATGCGCTTCTGCTGAGTAATATCTTGATAAGTATAGACAAAACCACCACCAGGCATCGGGTTACCTTGGACTTCCAATACGCTGCCATCCTGGCGATAGCGCACATAGCGGTGAGGCTGGCCGTCGCGAATGTTGTCTAGCAGCAGTTGAACGTGCTCTTCCGGGTCGCCTGGGCCATATTCGCCGTTGTGCGCGTTGTAGCGAAAAATGCGATCCATGGGGGCGCCGACCCGTATCAAGTGATCAGGGAAGCGGAACAGCTCTAAATAACGTTGGTTCCACACCACCAAGCGCAAATTTTGGTCAACCACGCTGATACCTTGGTTGATATTCTCAATGGTGGCTTGCAGCAGTGCGCGATTGAATTCTAAGACTTGAGAGGCTTCATCAACGATAGAAATAACGTCTGAAATGCCGATGCCGCGCCCCTGAAGCGCCGAGTTAACGACGATACGTGCTGATGATGCGCCTAGCACTGAGGCAAGAAAGCGCTCGGTAAATTGGATGACGTCGATAGACGCCCGGGAAGTATCTTCTATGGGTTTGCCCGCGCGGCGTGCGTAATCCTCGAATGCACGATCCACTTGATCTGCCCCAAGAAAACGCTCACACAGCACTTTAAGGTCACCGACCGTGGTGGCACCTGTCCAGGGGCGGTTGACGGATGTCTGGCGGGTTTCAACGCTATCGACGAACAGCGACGCCTGGATACGTTCGACGACCCGCTGAGAAGTCACCTGTGACACAAAGATATAGCAGAACAAGTTGATCCCCAGCGACAGCATGACCCCGTGGGTAAATGGGTCGCCGAGGTTTAAGCCAAATAGGGTTGTCGGCGATAGCCAATTAAGCCCTAAGGGGCCGCCTGCTAACCATTGTTGAGGAAGTACACCGGCATTGATCATCGCAGGCATTAACAGGCTGTATGCCCAAATCGCAAAGCCTGCATTCATGCCAACAATAACGCCGAGGCGGTTACCGCGTTTCCAATACAGCCCACCGATGAGTGCGGGGGCAAACTGAGCGGCGGCCGCAAAGGACAGCATGCCAATTGAGGCCAATGAAGTGAATTCGGCAATGAGCTGGTAAAAGCCGTAAGCCATTGCCAAAACAGCAACAATCGTCAGGCGGCGTGCGCGGAGCACTAAGCGGCCATAGTCGCGGGCTTTGGTGTCGAACCAACGCAATCTAAATAGCGCTGGGATCACAATTTCATTAGAAATCATGATGGACACTGCCACTGCTGCCACAATAACCATACCTGTCGCGGCAGAAAATCCACCAATAAAGGTGAGAAGGGTCAGCCACTGCTGGCCGGACGCCATTGAAAGAGCAAGTACGTAAGTATCAGGCTCAACCCCGCTTTCCGAAAACAGTAGTAGACCCGCTGCCGCCAAAGGGACAACAAAAAAGGCGACTGCGAGTAAGTAAAGAGTAAATAGCCAGCGTGCTTTTGTTGCATCATCTGGGTGGGTATTTTCCACCACTGCCACATGAAACTGGCGAGGTAGGCAAAGTATAGCGAGCATGGCGAGCAGTGTTTGTGCCCAGAAGCTCTGGCCGAAATCTTGATTGGCTAGCTGGCGCTGCAGCTCCAATTGACTTTCAGCGTGGCCCATTAGTTCGCCTAGGCCATCAAACATCCCCCAGGTAACAAAAGCGCCAAGGACGACAAAAGCCAACAACTTTACCAGCGATTCAAATGCTACCGCATGAATCAGCCCTTCGTGGTGCTCTGTCGCGTCCGTGTGACGAGTGCCAAAAAGGATAGCGAAGATTGCCATGACGATGGCGACATAAAACGCTGTGTCGCCAAACAGCGGCGTATGGGTCATGTCCGCTGCGTCGGTCAGAACACTAAAGGTGGTAGACACCGCTTTTAACTGCAGAGCAATGTAGGGCAGGGTGCCAATCAGGGCAACTAAACTAGCAAACGCCGCAAGGGATTGGGTTTTGCCGTAGCGGGAAGCAATAAAGTCAGCGATTGACGTGACGTTTTGGTGCTTGGCAACACGAATCATTTTTGCCAGCACTGGCCAAAACAGTAAAAACGTTAAGATCGGGCCGACAAAGATACTGGCGAATGACCAGCCCGCTGTGGCTGCTTGCCCCACGGCGCCATAAAACGTCCACGAGGTGCAGTAAATGGCCAATGCCAAACTGTAGATGATTGGCCGTCGGCGGCTGGCGCCGTGAGTCCGTGCACGGCGATCGCCGAACCAGGCAATTCCAAACAGCACCGCAATGTAAAGCAGTGATACCGCGACCAGCAGACCGCCATGAAACATGTCGTCTCCCCACGTTGAAGGCTTCGCCTAGCGACGATCTAATATCAAGTAACGATCATCTAAATAAAGACCCTATTCTAGGCGAAGGAGGGGCATCACGTCTGCTGGTCGGCGGCAAGTTGGCAAACGGTGGTTAACAACGGCGCGGTTTCCCGCAGCGTGCGGCGTTCGTTTAATTCAGCGTCGCCCGTCTCTGTATTCAGGGGGACTATCTCGCGGTTTGTGCAGTTCAATATATAAGGTTGAGTGGTTAGTATGTCGGTATGGCGGCGTTCGAATTGATAAAGAATAAACTCAGCAATTAACTCATCGTCAATGTGACGAGCGCGTACATTGTCGCGATCAACGATGCTGAATTTAGTTGTCATCGGAAGCACAAAGGTCCATGGTCGCCACACGGCACTAGACGTATCGCTGGAAATGACGATGGCAGTGTCAGGGAGTTGAGAGCGCTTGTGTTCAAACCAGCTGTATTCGGTTGAGACCTGATACCCCAGCATACCCAAGCCACCAAAAACGGGCACAATCCACTTAGGCAGCCGTTTACGGCTAAGCGCTCTAAGTAATAGGCCTATCCCCGCGGCGGCAAGCCCTGCAAATACAGCGGCAACAAGATGCCAGATCATAAAATATCCTTTCTAAATGACATCGGGCTCCCCTAAGGAAGCCCGATGATAAGTATCGATTCCGAATCTAATGGCAGTGTGCCAAAGAGAGGATCCGATTATGACTTAGTGGTCGAGCGCTACACCAGCACCTTTCGGATAGCGAACGCTTTCTACCAGGTCTTGAATCTCCTGTGGAGGCTCTTCCGTTGCGCTAGAGACAGCAAACGCAACCGCAAAGTTAATCATCGCGCCTATTGCACCGAAGGAGAGTGGTGAAATGCCCATAATCCAGTTGTCTGGCGTGTTGGCCAGCATGTTGGTGCCGGGGACGAAGAACCAACCGAGATAGGTGAAGATATAGAGCAGGGTGCAGACCAGGCCAGCCAGCATGCCGCAAATCGCGCCTTTGCTGTTCATGCGCTTGGAGAAAATGCCCATCATTAGCGCTGGGAACAGGGAGGCACCGGCGATGCCAAAGGCAAGTGCCACCGTCTGTGCGGCGAACCCGGGTGGGTTAAGCCCCAGATAGGTAGCCAGAAGAATTGCGCCGCCCATAGAGATACGTGCCGCTAGCATTTCCCCTTTCTCAGAGATCTTCGGATTGATCATTGTTTTGATTAAATCGTGGCTAATTGCCGACGAGATAGCCAATAGTAGACCTGCCGCTGTGGAAAGGGCCGCAGCAATACCGCCTGCTGCAATCAGGCCGATAACCCAGCCTGGCAGATTAGCAATTTCTGGGTTTGCTAATACCAGAATGTCATTATTAACGGTCAGCTCGTTACCTTCCCAGCCACGATCAGAGTAGTCAACAGCATTGTTGTACACTTGAATGCGGCCGTCGTTATTCAGATCGTTAAACGTGATAAGCCCGGTTTCTTCCCACGTGCGTACCCACTCAGGACGATCTTCATAGAGAATCGGGTTGCGAGCGGCTTCTTCGTAATTCTCTACTTGTCCGGCCATCTCTGGATAGACGGTCGTCGCCAAGTTCAGACGCGCCATGGAACCAACCGCAGGTGCGGTGAGATACAGTAGGGCAATGAAGACCAGTGCCCAACCAGCAGACCAGCGCGCATCGGCAACTTTTGGCACCGTGAAGAAACGGATAATGACGTGAGGTAAACCAGCAGTACCCACCATTAGCGACAGGGTAAACAGCACCATGTTCAGCTTATTATCGACGTCGGCGGTATAGTCACGGAACCCAAGCGCACTGACTACTTCATCCAATTTCGTCAGTAGCGGAATGCCAGACTCCGTATGGGTACTGAACATACCGAACATCGGAATTGGGTTGCCGGTTAGTTGCATGGCAATGAACACCGCCGGAATAGTGTAAGCGATGATAAGCACTACGTATTGGGCGACCTGCGTGTAGGTAATGCCTTTCATGCCGCCAAAAACGGCATACAGGAACACAATCAGTGCTGCGATCCAGATACCCCAGGTGTTGCTGACTTCCAAGAAGCGCGAGAAAGCAACGCCAGCGCCGGTCATTTGGCCGATGACGTAAGTAACCGAGGCAACGATCAAACACACAATCGCGACGAAGCGCGCCGTGTTGCTGTAGAAACGGTCACCAATAAAGTCGGGCACTGTAAACTTGCCAAACTTACGTAGGTAAGGTGCTAGCAGCATTGCCAGGATAACGTAACCACCTGTCCAGCCCATCAAGAAGGTGGAGTTAGCGTACCCGCCAGAAGCTAGCAGGCCGGCCATTGAAATAAACGAGGCTGCTGACATCCAGTCAGCAGCCGTCGCCATACCGTTGGTGATAGGGTGAACGCCGCCACCAGCAACGTAGAAGTCTTTGGTCGACCCGGCTCGTGCCCATATCGCAATGCCGATATAGAGCGCAAACGATGCGCCGACAAATAATAGGTTAATGGCAAATTGGCTCATACTGGCTTACTCCCCAAGGCCGAATTTTGCATCGAGTTTGTTCATTCTCCAGGCATAGAAGAAGATCAGTACGATGAAGGTGAGGATGGAGCCCTGTTGAGCGAACCAAAAGCCCAAGTCAGTCCCACCAACGGGAATGCCCGCTAGCAGCGGACGAAAGAGGATGGCACATCCATAAGAAACGAACGCCCAGACGGCCAAGCATCCAAAGATTAATCGGACGTTGGCTTTCCAGTATTCAGCAGCGTTGGATTTGTCGTCTGCCATTGTGGTGCTCTCCAGTTGTGATTTTTAGGGTTGGAAAGTTAACTCAGGATAGCGTGTGATCCATTAGGGCAATCCTTCATAGAAAACCGCTCTTTTAGTTGTCTGCGATGATTTAGTGCGATTAGACGCATATCACCTTGTTGGTTAAGTTGCTCTGCTGGTTAATGGTTTGGCAAGGTTTTCTTCAGTGTCTTGATAAGTGTTTAACAAGTGCCACGTGAACATCCTGTATAGCCCGTTGTTAATAGTGGGCAATAATTGAAAAAAATAAAGCCCAGACTTTGGTATCAATGAGCGTTCAACACGTGTTTTAACGTTCTCTTTTGTTTTTAATTATTTGTTTTTAATGATTTTTTGTTTCTTTCGTGTGAGTGATAGGACGATGGTCTATGGGTCGCTTAAAAGCAATGTTTGCTACTTTTAATTACTGGTATATTAAGTTGCCAAGTTTGCTGATTCATGCCGCTACTTTGGTCGTTAAACAAACGTCTTTGCGACGTTAGCGGTATAGCAAAAGGTATAATGAAGGTGCTGGTTAAGAAGCAATCAAACCTTAAGCCATTTTGTTCTTCATCGCGATTAACTGGGGTCACTCATGATTGACGTTGATCTTTCTCAATTGCCCTTCACATTAATTGATGATGAAGGGCGTGACCACGTTCGCCGTGGCATGGACATCGCCTATTTTGATCGTGATGAAATTATTATCGAGGTGGGGCAGGCGGGTGAATCGGTATTTTTGATTCACAAAGGCGAAGTTGCTGAACTGGATCCTACTCTGCCAGCGTCCAGTGCGCGGATTGGGCACTACACGGCTGGTGATCTGTTTGGTGCTATTAGTATTCTGAATGGTAAAAGCCGCTATCGTTTTAAAGCTGAGCAAGAGTGCTTGTGCTATGTGATGCCGAAAGCGCTATTTATAAAGCTATGCCGTCATCATCCCGACTTCGAAAATTTCTTCAAGCAGTCGCTATCTCACAAAGCGCGGTTAATGACTGAAAAGCGTGCCGAAGGTGGCGTGACCATGGCCGGTTTTATGTTGGCTAACGTCAGCGAATGCATGCGTGAACCTCTTATCATGGATGCATCGACAGAGATTGCCAGCGCGGTGCACCAGCTCAACGATAGCCACGCAGATAGCTTGCTCGTCAAAACCAAAGGCGAGTTTGGTATTGTCACTAAAACCGATTTGCTCAATGGTGTGGTGCTGAATAGCTTTGAGCATACAGCGCCCGTTGAGGATGTGGCCCATTTCTCGCTGGTGACCGTTACCCCCAACCAATACTTATTTGAAGCGCTTGTGCTGATGACACGGCATAAAGTAACGCGGGTGGTGGTGATGGAACAGGGCGTCCTGAAAGGGGTGGTAGAGCTAACGGATGTCCTTAGCTATTTTTCGAGCCGTAGCTATGTCGTTAGTCTGCAGGTGGAGCAGGCAAGTAGCTTAGAAGCATTGGCGGCTGCCAGCCAACGCACGCCAGAACTGGTAAATGCGCTTATGGCACAAGGGGTCAAGCTACGTTTTGCTATGGACCTACTGGCCGCGTTGAATGGCCGAATCATCAATAAAGCGTGGTCATTTGTTATTCCTGAGCAGTATCACAGCCAAAGCTGCCTAATGGTGATGGGGAGCGAAGGGCGTGGTGAGCAAATTCTTAAAACAGACCAAGATAATGGGCTGATTTTAGCCGATGACAGCCAATGGCCTTCGCTTGCCGAAGACATGAATGCGCTTACCCAAACGCTGATTCAGCTCGGTTACCCACCCTGCCCAGGTAATATCATGGTGTCTAATCCTGAATGGGTGGGCACTGTGTCGCAATGGAAAAGCAACATTGCTAAATGGGTGAGCGCAAGAGATGGCGATAGCCTGATGAAGCTGGCGATTTTGCTAGATTCCCATGGTGTGGCTGGTAATCCGCAATTGCTCGACAGTGTGCGTGCGGAGCTATTTGAACGCTGCTCAAGGGATGAGTTATTGCTATCCTACTTTGCGCGCGCTGCGTTGCGTTTCTCAACACCGCTAACGCTATTTGGCTCCTTAAAAAAGCCCCAGCATGGGATTGATATTAAAAAAGGCGGTATTTTCCCCATTGTTCATGGGGTGCGCACAATGGCGCTTGAACGGCGCATTAATGCCACGTCCACCTTAGATCGTCTGGATGCTTTAGCAGAAGATGGTCGTCTTGATCGCCGTTTTGCTGACGACCTGGGCGAGGCGCTGGCGCTATTTACCGAACTACGCTTAAAGCAGCAGCTACAGACAGCGGAAGCATCGACTCAGCAGCGTAGCAACCGTGTAGTGGTGCAGGAGCTCTCATCCCTTGAGCGTGATCTGTTGCGAGAGGCGCTGCATATCGTGAAAGATTTTAAACAGCGGCTCTCCCACCGTTATCATTTGGAGTATTCGTGAGCGGAATGCGCTTGTTAGACCGGCATATGTCACTGCTCAGTGGCTCGCTGCGTACATTAATGCAGCGCGAAAGCGACCGCCGACGCTGGGCGGATTCCCCCTACGCATGGCTGTTTCAGCCCTACATGGGGGAAGAAATGGTGGCGCTTGCCTGCCAGGTTAGCCCAGGCCAAGCACCGGTGGTCAGCGTCGCTGCTGTTGTCTTAAGCCCAGGACGAGTGCAGACCAGCCGAGCCTGGGTGGCGACGCTGGCAGAAGAGCGAAACAGCAACGCGCCAGCGCTGCGGCGGCATCATCGACTGTACGCAACAGACACGGTGCTGGCACCTAACGCTGAGCATCTTGGGGCGTTAGCTGAATTCATCGGCAATCGGCCACTAGTTGGTTGGCAGTTAGGCCGCTCGGTGGAACACCTTAATCTTTTGTTTAAAGCAGGGTTGGGATTTGGTTTGCCCAATGCCCAGGTCGACGTTGGAAAGCTACACTATCGTCAATTGCGTCGCTTACATCCACAGTGTGAGACGAGCGGTCGTCTAACGGAAGCGCTCGCTCGTTGGCAAATGCCCGCTCTTCAATGGATGGGGGTACTGGGGGATGCAACCGCAAGCGCGCTTTTATATCTGCGCTTGCAGCGCGAGATCGCCCAGCAGGGATAGTCGTTACTAGCCTGAAGGGATGAATCCACGGGTTTATCTTGGGTGGACGTGGTGAGTCTTGTTAGAATGCCTGCTGCTTCTTCTACCATCGGCAGTGCCTACACCATGCTACAACCTGACTATTTTGACCCCGCAGCGCCTGAGACTGTTTCTGTTGGCAGCCCTGCTGTTAATAGCGCACAGACGCCATCCGAGCATCACGCCGCTAAACAAAAGCGTGAATTTAATAAGCTACAAAAGCGCTTACGGCGGGAAGTTGGCAACGCCATCATTGATTATCAAATGATTGATGAAGGTGACAAGGTGATGGTGTGCCTGTCTGGCGGCAAAGATAGCTACACGATGCTGGAGATACTGCTTAATTTGCAGCGCAACGCGCCGGTTAATTTCACGCTGGTTGCCGTCAATATGGATCAAAAACAGCCAGGCTTCCCGGAGCATGTATTGCCCCAGTACCTAGATAAAGTGGGGGTTGAATACCACATTCTAGAGCGTGATACCTACTCGGTGGTGAAAGAGAAAACCCCAGAAGGAAAAACGACCTGCGCACTTTGTTCTCGACTCAGACGTGGCTCGCTCTATGGGTTTGCTGAGGAAATTGGGGCAACGAAAATTGCCCTAGGGCATCATCGTGAAGATATTTTAGAAACGTTATTTCTTAATATGTTCTTCGGTGGCACTTTGAAAGCAATGCCTCCCAAGCTTTTATCTGACGATGGCAAGAATATTGTCATTCGCCCCCTTGCCTACTGCAAAGAGGCTGATATTGCAGAGTTTTCTCGGCTAATGGAATTCCCCATTATTCCCTGTAACTTATGTGGCTCTCAGCCCAATCTCCAGCGCCAAGTGGTCAAAGATATGTTGGCTGAGTGGGATAAAAAACATCCAGGACGCCTAGAAAGCATGTTTAAAGCAGTGACCAACGTAGCGCCTTCCCAACTGGCAGACCGCCGTTTATTTGACTTTGCTGGCCTTGAAGCCAAACAAGCGGCGTTGATGGAAGGGCGTATTCAGGCGCTTAGCGTGGACTAGCCGACTGCTCTTCTTCCTCAGCTAGCGTGATGAGGCGGCGCATATCTAGAATATTAACCTCGCGCCCTGAAACAGCTACCACCTCTTGCTGCTGAAAGCGGCTAAGAATACGGCTGACGGTTTCTACTGCCAAGCCTAAGTAATTGCCGATGTCGGCGCGGGACATGGAGAGTCTGAAGCTATAAGGCGAGTATCCACGTCGACGAAAACGGTCTGAAAGGGTGACTAAAAAGCTAGCAAGTCGCTGATCGGCCGTCTTACGCGATAGCAAGCGCATCATGCGTCGGTCATCTCGCAATTCTTTGCTCATACTTCGATAAAGCTGGCCGCGTAGCTCGGGCAGTTCTTCGGAGAGTAGGTCCAGGCGGTCAAATGGGATTTCACACACCGTCGTGGTTTCCAGTGCAATGACGCTACCGGGGTAGTGCTCTTCATCAATTCCGTCCAATCCCACTAGTTCGCTGGGAAGGTAGAAATTGGTCAGTTGATCATTGCCGTTACCTTCACTGGTCACTTGTTTCAGGCTGCCTGAACGGACAGCATACACACTGGTGAAGTGATCACCCTGGCGAAACAGGGGCTCGCCTTTTTTGAGTGGTGAGCGGCGGCGAATGATGGCATCGAACTGGCTCATGTCCTCAAGCTCTAAGGCAAGCGGTAGACACAGCGAACTTAGGCTACAGGTCTGGCAGCGCGCCTCTTGCAGCAGTGAGCGTCGTTGGCTGGCGGGTTGTGGCATATAGGTCTCCCTTTCTCGTTAGCCATCATAGGCCCAGAGGCAAGACGTCTCAACAAGCTTATACAATCTTAGAGTAGCGCTGAGTCGGCTGGTCAGCTAGGTGAGCATCAAAGGCCATCGCCAAATGGCGAATCAGCAGCCGTCCAGTGGGAGTGGCGCTAATAACTTGCTGATGGCGAGTGATTAAGCCGTCTTGCTCAGCTGTCTTCAATTGCTCAATTGCGGTGGAAAAATAATCACTAGCATCGATGTGCCAACGCTTTCCAACTGCCGCTAGATCAATGTGCATGTCGCACATTAGCCGTTCAATCACGTCTCTTCGTATTAGGTCGTCCTTATTTAACCTTAATCCTTTGAGGGTTGCCAGCTTACCTTGATCTAAGGCCGCTTCATATTGATCAAGCTGAGTCGGGTTTTGTGCGTAAACGTCGTCAACCCGTGATATGGCGGATACGCCTAAGCCAACTAAATCGCACTGTGCATGGCTGGAGTAGCCCTGAAAGTTTCGCTGTAGTGTGCCGTTGCGCTGTGCAATCGCTAGGCTATCGTCAGGTCGTGCAAAGTGATCCATGCCAATATGCACGTAGCCTGCGTTAGTCAGCATTTCTATGGTGGTATGCAAAATAGCCAGCTTTTCATCAGCGCTGGGGAGGTCGGTTTCGTTAATACGCCGCTGCGGCGCAAAGCGAGTGGGCATGTGCGCATAATTAAATACCGACAGCCGTGCCGGGTTAAGTTCGATAACTTGGCTTAGCGTCTCGGCAAAACTTTTTTCGGTTTGAAATGGCAGCCCATAAATCAAATCAAGATTGAGTGAACGAAAACCAAGACGGTGTGCTTCTTCCATCAAGGTTTCGGTGAGTACCCGGGGCTGTACGCGGTTGATGGCTTTTTGTACCTGCAGGTTTAAATCCTGTACGCCAAGGCTTAATCGATTAAAGCCGAGCGACTGTAGGTGGCGCAAAGTAAATACGTCTGCTTCGCGAGGGTCTATTTCAATAGCGTAATCGCGATCGGCTGAGCCAGATAAACCAAAACGGGCATCTAGGCGGTCAATCAGGTCCCCCATTTGTGCCAAGGTTAGAAACGTGGGCGTACCACCGCCCCAGTGTAACTGTTGCACTGGGCGTGATGTGTCTAAATGGCGGGCAGTGAGCACCATTTCCCGGTCTAGCCGAGAAAGGTAAGGTTCCGCAAGGGCGGTATTCTTGGTGGCGATTTTATTGCATGCGCAGTAGAAGCAAATTTTTCGACAAAAGGGCACATGTACATACAGTGATAGCGGGCGGTGGCTCTCATTACTGCGCGTTAGCGCCTGAGTAAAGTCATCGGCGCTGAACTGCTCATGAAACGCGAGGGCTGTCGGGTAGGATGTGTAACGTGGGCCACTTTTGTCATAGCGACGCAGTAGCGCTTCATTCCAGGCGTTGGCCTCAGACACTTCCGTGTTGGTAGGTGAGAAGGCAGCAGTGGCATGAACGGGCATGGCGAGCGCTCCGAAGTGAGAAGTAAGCAAAACGAGTGACTGAGCGCTGTCGCTCAGTATGCTCTAGGCATGCTACGTCGGTGTCACTTGGAATGCGTTGAGCTATATCAAACTATCGGAGGGTCTGACTAATGCGCTGTTAGGGAGATAAGCGTCCATAGCTGCCAAAGGGCGAAACTGATAATCGACAGTGCAGCGACGCTGCGAGTGGCGGGGTGGCGAATTAAGTGACTTAACTGCTGTGCTGCAAGTCCTGTTGCCAGCAGGGCAGGGAGTGTACCCAGGCCAAAAGCACCCATTAGCAGCGCGCCATCGAGTGGGTCTGCAATCGCTAAGCTCCAGGCTAGCATGGAGTAAACCAGCCCACAGGGCAGCCAACCCCACAGTGCACCTAAGGTGAAGGCTTGGGGAAGATGCACGACAGGCATCAGGCGTCTTCCCACTGGCTCAATATATCGCCAAAGGTGCCTTCCCACCGCTTCTACTTTCAGCAGCCCTTTCCACCAGTTGGCGATATAGAGCGCCATCAAGATGAGCATCAAGGCGGCGAAAGCCTGCAGCGCAATACGTGCAGACGGAGAAAGCGAGATAAGTGTGCCAAGTGCAGCAACAATAGCCCCTGCCACCATATAGCTGAGAATGCGCCCGGCGTTATAGCTAATCAGCAGCCCACCCAGGCGGGCAGGGTGTCGCATGCTAGGCGGTACGGCAAAGGTCAGCGCGCTCATAATGCCGCCGCACATGCCGATACAGTGGGCGCCGCCCATTAAGCCAAATACAAACGCGGCTAGCAGGGGCGGTAAATCAAGTCCCGTCGGATTCATGCGGGTGGCTCTTGATTATCTTGAGAAGAGCCGCTTTTTTTGCGCGTGGCACGCTGCTCGGGAGTCAGATCATTCTCATCGTCATCGAATAGGATGCGGTGGGCTGGGCCTTCCAAGTCGTCAAACTGGTCGTGTTTCACGGCCCAGAAAAATGCCCACACCGCGAGGCCCAGAAGTGTGAGTGAAAGGGGAATCAGTAAGTATAAAATCGTCATGCCGTCACCGGTGTTGATAGGGCAACCTGAGGGGCGGGCGGCGTACGCCAGCGAGTGAGACGCAGCGCGTTACCTACCACGATCAGAGAGCTTAGCGACATGCCAATCGCAGCGAGCCAGGGGGGGATTAAGCCCATTGCTGCTAAAGGCAGTGCCGAAAAATTGTAGCAAACCGACCACAGCATATTTTGGCGCATAATGCGGCGTGTGGCGCAGGAAATATCAATCGCCTCAAAAATACGTATTAAGCGTGGACTGAGCAGTATTGCGTCGGCGCGGGTCCGGGCAAGATCTGTAGCGCCATTCATTGCAATGGCAACGTCAGCGCCGGCTAATACCGGCACGTCATTGATTCCATCACCGATCATCACGACACGCTCACCGCTGGCTTGTAGCTCACGTAATCGTGCCAGCTTACCCTCAGGCGATTTGCCAGCGTGCCACGTGGCAATATTGAGTTGTTCTGCCAAGCTTTCTACCGCTTCCTGTGTGTCACCAGAAAGTAGCTCTACATCCAACCCGCGGGCTTGTAGTGCGGCAACGGTTTGGGCCGCATCTTCGCGAACGCCATCGTGCAGCTTGAACCAGGCACGCGGTGCGTTGTTTTCACTAAGTAAAAGCCACTGGCCGGTGCCTGGTGGGGGCAGCGCGGTGGTCGTTGCAAAATCGGCTTTGCCTAATCGCCATGTTGCGCCGTTCAAAGTGCCTTCTAGCCCGCTTCCGGTCACACTTTTGACGTTACGTGCCTGCAGAGTGGCATCTCGAAATGGGCGAAAAGCCCTAGCAATGGGGTGTTCAGAGTGTGCTTCTAGCGCCGCCGCGATGGCTTGAGCATGCTCTGCACTAAGTGGCGTATCGCTGTGGGCGGGATGCTGTTGGTCAATAGGATGCGTTTGGGTTAGCTGCATTTCGCCGCGGGTCAGCGTACCGGTCTTATCAAAAATCACCCGAGTGACGTTGGAGAGGGATTCGATCGCGTCAGCACGTGTAATGAGTACGCCTCGCTGGCGCAATTGACCATGCCCTGCTGTCAGCGCAGTGGGGGTGGCCAGTGCCAGTGCACAAGGGCAAGTGACTACTAGTACCGAGAGCAGCACCCATAGCATACGAGACGGGTCAATAAACCACCATGCTACGGTGACACAGGCGGTAACGATCAGCAGTCGTAATACAAACAGGTGCGCCATACGTGCCGCCATCTGGGCAAGACGTGGGCGGCTAGCAAAGGCGCGATCGGTTAAATCGACAATGCCGGCCACTCTGGCGCTATTGCCAGCATGGGTTACCTTTATGATGAGCGGGTTTTCCATGTTTTGGCTGCCACCCACCACGCTTTCGCCTACCCGTCGAGTCACTGGCAAATACTCACCGGTCAGCATCGACTCATCAAGGCTGGATTCGCCGTCTTCGATAATGCCATCAGCGGGAACGCCATGACCGGGCTTGATGAGCACGCGGTCGCCTTGTGTAAGTTCACTGGCAGGCAGAATGCGTTCACTGCCATCCGCTTCAAGGCGAATAGCGGAGACCGGCAAAACGCCGCTCAGCGCATTGCCGCTGTGGCCACTGCGCCGCCTGGCTCTACCTTCTACATAGCGGCCAAATAGCAAGAAAAAGGTAAACATGGCGACCGAGTCGAAATAAACATCGCCAACGTTAAACAGCACTGCATAACTGCTCGCCAAATAGGCGCCGCCAATGGCTAGCGAGACGGGGACGTCCATGCCAAGCACGCCGGTTTTCAGATCCCGCAATGCGTTACGGAAAAAAGGCTGCGCTGAGAAAAATACCACCGGCGTGGCTAGGGCAAACGATAGCCAGTGAAACAGAGCGTAAAAGTCTTCGCTAAGCTCACCAGGCCCCGATACATAAATGGGGATTGAGAACATCATAACCTGCATCATCCCGACAGCCGCGACAATCAGGCGGCGCACATTCATGCGCTCTTCATGTTGCAAGCGGGTTTGAGCTTGGTCAGGTTCATAAGGTTGCGCATCGTAGCCGATAGCCGCTAGTTCAGCGAATAGCTGTGAAAGGTTGATGGCGGCGGGGTCCCAGCTCACCCGTAGGCGATGATGGGTAAGGTTGACCGCGCTAGAGGTAACGCCATCAAGTGCATTCAAACGATGTTCAATGAGCCAGGCGCAGGCTGCACAGGTGATGCCATCTATTGCCAGTGTGGCGCGAACGTGCCCTTCGTCACCCTCTGGGTGAACAAACTGCGCTTGTAGCCCCGGGTCATCAAATACCGACCAGGTTTCTGCTTTGGCCGCTTGGCGCTCGTCAGGACGCTCGGGCATTTCTGTGCGGTAGCGATAATAGCTTTCCAGCCCGCCATCAACGATGGCGTGGGCAACGGCTTCGCAACCTGGGCAGCATAGTGGCTTGGCTGTGTCGTCAATATTAACTCGCCACGGTGCCCCTTCGGGCACCGGGTTGCCGCAGTGATAGCAGCTAAGGGCGGTCGTGGTCATTCGTTCTCCAAGCGCCCGCCAGGTAGTAGTGCAATGGTGTTTTCGTTAGGAAAGCGTGCTTCGCCGATAAGGCGCCATGCTGATTCATCGCCTTGCTCTGGCTGCAGCTGTAGATACCAGCGATAGCGCAGATTGTCAGGTCCTTGAGTGATGTAGCGACCTTCGCGCACATGCTCTAGCACAAACGATTGATCACGATCATCTTCGGTGGGGAAAATAAGATCTAGATAAAGCTTGTCTGGGCGAGCATCGCCAGCAAGATCAACAACAATATCGCTGGTCAGCGGATCAATGCGTAACTCGGCACTTAAATTTAAAGCGCGCGCTTGCTCTTGCTTGGCGAATACCATGTTAATTGCTTTGCCGTGCTCGTAGTAATCTTCTTGTACCACCATACCGTCGTAGCTTTTGATCGACATAACCGCAAAGGTCGTGCTGACAATAATGGAGGAGAACAGCAAGCCTAACAAAAACCATGGCCAGAACTGTTTGTACCACGGCGTAATCGTAGGGTCTGACATAACGCATTTATCTCCTGGCGTTACCTAAGAAGCGGGCTTCACGCTCCTGGCGGATTTGCTCATCTTGTTGTGCTTGTAGCACAAAAGTAATGGGGTGACTGGGCTGGCTTAAATCTTGAGGGTTCGCCAGCACGGTGACGACCTGAATGCGAGACTCGCCTGCCGGCACGCTAATCGATGTGCTATCTAGCGCTAAGCTGGGTAGACCTAACACACTGATTTGGTAAGTATGTGGCTGGTTATCAAGGTTACGCACCGTGAGACTGTAAACGTTGCTGATTTGCCCTTCCCGGGTCATTTGATAAAGCTGCGTGCGCTCACGCTCGGCGTCGAAACTAAGTGGTACGCGGTCGTTAACCGACCAGGTAAACGCAACTATCATAATAACTAGCGCGGCAAAGTAGCCCAGTAGTCGGGGCCGTAAGATATGGCTTTTCTTACCTTCTAGCGCGTTTTCCGTTGTGTAGCGAATAAGCCCTTTGGGGTAGCCCATTTTGTCCATGACGCTGTCACAGGCATCGATGCAGGCTGCACAGGTAATGCACTCGTACTGGAGTCCATCACGAATATCGATACCTGTTGGGCAAACCTGAACACATAATTCGCAGTCTATACAGTCGCCAAAGCCAGCTTCTCTCGCCTGCGTATGGCTAAGTGTCTTTTTCCGCCGACCTCTTGGATCGCCGCGTGCTTCGTCGTACGACACAATCAGCGTGTCGCGATCAAACATGACTGACTGGAAGCGCGCGTAGGGGCACATGTAAATGCACACTTGCTCACGCAGCCAGCCTGCATTTAAGTAGGTAAATACTAGAAAGAAGCCAACCCAAAAATAGGACCAGCCATGGGCTTCTAGCGTAGGCAGTTCCGCCACTAGCGTTCGGATGGGGGTGAAGTAACCCACAAAAGTGATGCCGGTCGCCAAAGAAATCAGTAACCAAGCGGAATGTTTAGCTCCTTTTCGCCACGCTTTGTCAGCATTCATGGGCTGTTTGTCGAGCTTAATACGGTGGTTTCTAGATCCCTCTATGCGGTGCTCAAGCCAAATAAATAGGAATGTCCAGACGCTTTGTGGGCAGGTATAGCCACACCAAACGCGCCCAGCAAAAACAGTAATAAAAAATAGCCCAAAGGCACAAATAATAAGCAGCCACGAAAGTAATACGAACTCTTGTGGGTAAAATGTGGCAGCAAAAATATGAAACTCTCGGCCCGGAAGGTCAAACCAGATGGCTGGGCGGTCTCCCCAGTTCAGCCATGGAAGCAGGAAAAAGCCTAGCATCAGCGCCCAGTTGGCGCTGCGCCTTACTTTTTGGAAGAGCCCTTTGATTTCGCGCACATAAATATGTCGGCGCTTAGCATACATGCTCTGAGTTGTACTTTCCCCAGGGGTATGGTGCCCAACGGGCGGCGGCGTAATATCTTGGCTAGGTATTTTTTCCATGGCGATGATCGCAGCTCACTAAGGCGGGAATGGGCGGCAGCATGGATATCGTGGCGTTAAACCTGCGACGCTAGATAACACAACTGTATGCCGTGTCGCTAAATAGTAGTGTAACGGATAGAAAGGGTGTCTGGATGGGCGGTGGATAAAGAAAGGGTGCGGTATGAAACCGCACCCTCGTGATACCTACCAGCGGTTGCTATTGACTAAGCGATTAGTCGTTGAAGCGTAGGCTGTAGACATAAGCGGCTACCAAGTGAACACGCTCTTCACCGATATAAGCTGCTTGTGCTGGCATGTGGCCGTTACGACCATTGCGCAGTGTTTGGCGAACAGAATCTGCAACGCTTTGTCCCGGTGCCAAATAGAGCCATACATCGTCAGTCAGGTTCGGTGCGCCAAGCGCGGTATTTCCCGTTCCACTAGGTGTATGACACGCCGCACACGCTGCCAGGAAGGTACTTTCGCCACTGGCTGCACGGTCTGCGTCATGCTCTTCGCCAGACATTGAGAGAACATACTGAGTGAGGTTCTCAATGTTGTTCTCACCTAGCTGCTGCCAGGCAGGCATTAACCCATTACGGCCATTGTTCAATGTCATCATGATGTTTTCCGGCTCACCGCCATATAGCCAGTCGTCATCGGTGAGGTTCGGGAAGCCGTAACCACCTTGGGCGTTAGAGCCGTGACATACCGCACAGTTGTTCAGGAAAACACGCTCTGCGACCTGCATTGCTTCAGCGTCTTTTGCCAGTTCAGGAATAGGTATTTCCTGATACTGAGCAAAAATCGGTGTGAAGCGCTCTTCAGCATTAGCAACTTCTTCTTCCCACTGGCCTTCTTGGGACCAGCCCAAAATGCCTGCATAGTTACCTAGGCCTGGGTAGAGTACTAAGTAGCCTAAGGCAAAAATAACGGTGAGAATAAACAGTTTGAACCACCACTGGGGTAGTGCATTGTCATACTCTTCGATTCCATCGGCCGCGTGGCCAGTGGTTTCGATATTGCCATCAGCATCGGGGGCTTTATCGGTACGGCGGTTGGAAAATAAGATCCAAACGCTCAGAGCGATAGTGCCCAGTGTGACGACAATGATCCAGGCGCTCCAGAAGCTGGATAGGGAGTCACCCCATAAATTATTCATGTATTCTTATCTCCCCTGTCGTGGCGGGAATCCACTTCGTGCTCAGACGAAGCATACTTGTCACGGGTCGGTTGCTTATCATTGTCATCGGCGAAGGGCAGGTTAGCTGCTTCGTCGAAGTCTGGTTTGCGTCGCTTGGAATAAGCCCATAAACAGATGCCAATAAAAGCGACAATCAATATCAGCGTGATAAGGCCGCGGAAAGTTCCCGTATCCATAACTTAACGAGTGCCCTCAAGCACGGTGCCTAACTGCTGCAAATAGGCCACCAGTGCAGTAATTTCCTGGGTGCCGCGAACGTCTTCTGTCGCAGTGGCGATATCTTCATCGGTATATGGCACGCCTAACTGACGCAGGGTGCGCATTTTTGCCGGTGTCGATTCGCCATCCAAAGTGTTTTCAAACAGCCAAGGATATTCAGGCATGACTGACTCGGGTACCACATCGCGTGGGTTATAGAGGTGGGCGCGGTGCCAATCATCACTATAGCGTCCACCTACGCGAGCAAGATCCGGCCCGGTGCGCTTAGAACCCCAAAGGAAGTTGTGTTCGTAAACCTGTTCACCTGCCACGTTATAGTGGCCATAGCGTTCGGTTTCTGCCCTGAAGGGGCGAACCATCTGGGAGTGGCAGCCTACGCAGCCCTCGCGGCGGTATATATCGCGTCCTTCCAGCTCCAGTGCGGTGAGCGGCTTAAGGCCCTCAACTGGCTCGGTTGTTTGCTTTTGAAAGAACAACGGTACGACCTCGGCCAAGCCGCCAAAGCTGATCGCAACCAGGATCAACACGGCGAGCAGGCCAACGTTCTTTTCAACAATCTCGTGTTTCATTGGTCTCAACTTCCCCGTTTTAAGCGGCTTGTGGCGCTGAATGGCTAATCGTTTCGCGACGTTTTACGGTCATGTAAACGTTGAACGCCATAATTAGCATGCCTGTTACCCAGAAGAGGCCGCCAACCATACGCACAAAGTAGCCGGGGCCACTGGCTTCGACAGACTCTACAAAGGTGTACATCAGCGTGCCGTCAGCATTAATCGCACGCCACATTAGGCCTTGCATGATGCCGTTGACCCACATGGCCGCGATATACAGCACAGTACCGATGGTGGCTAACCAGAAATGCACCGCAATCAGATTGACGGAGTACATCTCGGTACGCCCAAAGACCCGCGGAATCAGGTGGTACATAGAGCCAATGGTAATCATCGCTACCCAACCTAGTGCACCAGCATGCACGTGACCAATGGTCCAGTCGGTGTAATGCGACAGCGCGTTGACAGTCTTGATGGCCATCATTGGCCCTTCAAACGTCGACATGCCGTAGAACGACAGCGCTACCACTAGGAAGCGAAGTGTTGGATCGGTGCGCAGCTTATGCCAAGCGCCAGATAGGGTCATCATGCCGTTGATCATGCCGCCCCAAGAAGGCGCCAGCAGGATGATAGACATAATCATACCCAGCGACTGTGCCCAGTTAGGCAGCGCTGTGTAGTGAAGATGGTGGGGGCCTGCCCACATATAAATCATAATCAACGCCCAGAAATGGACGATGGAGAGGCGGTAGGAGTAGACCGGACGTTCGGCTTGCTTTGGCACGAAGTAGTACATCATGCCCAGGAAGCCTGCCGTCAGGAAGAAGCCGACCGCATTGTGGCCATACCACCACTGCACCATCGCATCTACTGCACCCGCATAAATCGAGGTGGAGTACATGGGGGTGACCGGAATAGCCGCATTATTAACGATGTGCAGCACCGCGACGGTCAAAATAAACGCTGCAAAGAACCAGTTCGCCACGTAAATATGGGAAGTGGTGCGCTTTTTAATCGTCATTAAGAAAACGATAGCGTAGCTAATCCAAACAACCGCAATCAAAATATTGATCGGCCATTCGAGCTCTGCATACTCTTTTGTCGTGGTATAGCCTAGCGGCAATGACACGACAGCCGAGAGAATAACTGCTTGCCATCCCCAGAAGGTGAACGCTGCGAGCTTGTCAGAGAATAGACGAGTCTGACAGGTACGCTGTACGACATAGTAAGACGTCGCAAATAGCGCTGAGCCACCAAAGGCGAAGATGACAGCGTTAGTGTGTAACGGGCGAAGACGCCCAAAGCTTGTCCAAGGTAAGCCGAGATTCAGTTGCGGCCAAACTAGCTGGGAGGCAAGGATAACGCCAAGCGTCATACCTACAATGCCCCACACAACGGTCATGATCGCGAACTGCCGAACTACCTTGTAGTTGTAGGTCGGGTGTTCCAGTGCTGTGCTCATTTCATGTTCCCATCGAACGCGGTTAGGGGGTAACCCGTAGCATTTTGCATTAGCATTTTGCCCGGGTGCGGCCACCCGCTTGATGATGCAGGTCAAGATCCGATAGAGATTCTATCGCAGCCACGCTCTAAGCTGAACACGCCAATAGAAGTAACACTGAATTATTAGGAGTTCATCGTGTCTTATTACGCTGGTTCTGGTTTCACCGAGATACACCCAGCCGCTTTAAACGATGCGTTAGCTAATCCCACCGTACAGCGGTTTATAGTGATTGGGCACGGCCCGCTTTCCGTTTTAGGCTCGCCTACGGTGGGCCGAATACTCCTTGCTCATGGTGCTGGGGCGGGGCATTGCTCTGTGTTTATGCGGCAATTTGCCGCGACGTTAGCAGCGCAGGGCATACAGGTATTGGCAATTGATTTTCCCTACATGCAGCAGATTAACGAGCAGGGTAAGCGCCGCCCACCGCCGCCTATTAAGCAGTCGCTGGCTAGCTTTGCCGCATGGTATGCGCTACTTACGTCTTTAAGCGATCAGCCCTTGTGGGTAGGTGGCAAATCGATGGGTGGGCGTGTTGCAACGTTATTTGCCAGTGAAAGGCTATCCAATGGCGTACATGGGCCTGGGGTTATTGTTGCAGGCTATCCTTTCCATCCACCCAGACAACCAGACAAAACCCGTTTGCAGCATTTTCCCGCTATTCGTTGCCCCGTGCAGATTCTCCAGGGGGAGCGAGATCCCTTTGGTAATGTTGATGAGGTTTCAGGCTACAGCCTTGCTAATAATATTAGCGTTGCTTGGCTTGCTGATGGCGACCATGATTTTAAACCTAGACGTGTTTCTGGACTAAATCAGCAAGTTTTGATTGACGAGGCGGCCATACTTGCGGCATCCTTCGTCCGCGCTCACCAAGCACGGTATGTGTGAGGAGTGGCAATACGCTGGTTTGAATCGAAAATTTGAACACACCGTGTTGACATCTCACTAAGTTCCTGTAGAATGCAGCGCCACGTGACCAGCGGGTGGTTAGCTCAGTTGGGAGAGCACCAGCCTTACAAGCTGGGGGTCACTGGTTCGAACCCAGTACCACCCACCATTTATTTGGTCGTTTGGAAACGTGAAGCAGTAGCAGTTGATGTATTAAGTGGACCGGTAGTTCAGTTGGTTAGAATGCCGGCCTGTCACGCCGGAGGTCGCGAGTTCGAGTCTCGTCCGGTCCGCCATCATCAATTATTACCGCATAAAAGTTATCGTTATTCGGACCGGTAGTTCAGTCGGTTAGAATGCCGGCCTGTCACGCCGGAGGTCGCGAGTTCGAGTCTCGTCCGGTCCGCCACGATAGCTTAGTGAGTTGTACCATTTAAAGCACTATTGCTTTTAATGTTCTGGGTGGTTAGCTCAGTTGGGAGAGCACCAGCCTTACAAGCTGGGGGTCACTGGTTCGAACCCAGTACCACCCACCATTTAACTGAATGTTTTTAAGCGCCTCTGAACCGCTTTTAAATAGCTAGTTTTATGGTTAGAAATAAGTGACTTAAAGTGGACCGGTAGTTCAGTCGGTTAGAATGCCGGCCTGTCACGCCGGAGGTCGCGAGTTCGAGTCTCGTCCGGTCCGCCATTTAAGCACTCATCGACTAAAAGTTTTAGTCGAACGAATTCCAAAAACCCAGATCATTGATCTGGGTTTTTTATTGCGTATTAGTTAGCTCTCAAGCCTCATTTTCTAGCGCCATAACGTGCAGCCATGAGGCTGCACGATAATATTAGGCGATAGCACTTACCCCGGCTTTGGCGATCTGTACGTCTTGGTCAGGCTTCACGCCTGAGATGCCGACAGCACCCACGACATTGCCGTCTACGATAATCGGAACGCCACCCGACAACAGGCCTTGTAGCGGCGCAGAGACAAATGCCGTGCGTCCACCGTTGATCATTTCTTCAAATACTTGGGTCTCTTTACGACCTAGTGCTGCACTGCGCGCTTTATGTGTTGCCACATCAGCACTGAAGGGCGCAGCACCGTCTAAGCGGCGCAGAGCGAGAAGATGTCCACCATCATCTGTTACGGCAATGGTGACTGGCCAGCCGTTGTTGTCGGCTTCTTTTTGAGCGGCATCTAGTACCTGAATGACATCGGCTTGGCCGAGAACAGCTTTGCTTTGCATCAAACTTTCCTTTTGATCAAGGGGAGTAAAGTGCCGCGCTATTATTTGCTTATAAAAGCTTGTGAGCGCGGCAAAGTGAATTAGTGTTTATACCAGGGCAGCATCCACCACTTCCACCCAATGGCGTACCGGGGTGCGATTGGCACTAGCAAGGTGAGTTTGGCAGCCAATATTGGCAGTGACGATAACCTCAGGATTGCTAGCTTCCAGCGCATTGAGTTTATTGTCGCGCAGTTGCGTGGCAAGCGCTGGCTGGGTAACCGAGTAGGTGCCCGCTGAGCCACAACAGAGATGCGCATCTTTTACCGGCGTTAGCGAAAACCCCAGCTTGCTGAGCACGCCTTCAACCGCACCATTGAGTTTCTGGGCGTGCTGCAGTGTGCAAGGGCAGTGAAACGCGAGACGTTGGTGCTCTTTTAGCTCAAGCTTCTCTATTGGCTCTTCGCGCAGTATTTCGACAATATCTTTCGCCAGTGCGCTGACTTTTTGCGCTTTTTGGGCATAGGCCGGGTCATCTTTGAGCATGTCGCCATACTCTTTGACAAAAGCGCCGCAGCCACTGGCCGTTTGAACAATGGCTTCAGCACCTTGTTCGATCTGTGGCCACCAAGCATCGATATTGGCACGCATACGAGCGCGCCCATCGTCTTGAGCATTCAAGTGGAAGTCAATGGCCCCGCAACAACCTGCTTCGCTGATGGGGGTTACGCTAATCCCAAGTCGGTCTAAAAGTCGAGCGGTCGCTGCGTTGGTATTCGGCGATAGGCCTGGTTGAACGCATCCTTCTAATATTAACACTTTACGACGATGGCGTTGGCTATCCGGACGCTGGCCCGCGTCGACTGGCGCCGGTGGCATCTTACTGCGTAGCTTGCCAGGCACCAGGGGTTTGAAGGTTTGCCCTAAGGACAGAAGTGCTTTGAAGCGCTTAGGCTCTACCAGCATCTTACGCAGCGCATAGCGTTGGGCGCGTTCGGCCATGGGGCGAGGAACCCGGCGGTCAATTTCGGCACGACCGATATCCAAAAGTTTGTGATATTCCACGCCTGAAGGGCAGGTGGTTTCACAGTTGCGACAGGTCAAACAGCGGTCTAAATGCAGGCGTGTCTCTTCGGTGACCTGAGCATTATCATCGCGGCTTTCCAGCAGCTCTTTCATTAAATAGATGCGCCCGCGTGGCCCATCCCGCTCATCGCCTAGCAGTTGATAGGTGGGGCAGGTGGCATTACAAAAGCCGCAGTGTACGCAGGTGCGCAGAATGCGCTCGGCCTCCTGAATATGCGGTTTTTGGCGATCAGCATCGGTAAAGTGCGTCTGCATGTCTACTCTCCTGATTAAAACGCCGCATAAAGACGGCCTGGGTTGAAAATGCCGTAGGCATCCAACTCGGCCTTCAGGTTGCGATGATACTTTTCAATTACTGGGTTGAGCGGGGTGAAGGGTGACTCTGCTCCACCTTGGGCGTAGGGGGTAAAGCAAGTGGCATGCCCCCCCGCCTGCTGGCAAACCGCGCGCAACGTATCAGCTGCCGCGCTGGTTTTTATCCACCGCTGGCTGCCACCCCAGTCATAGAAGATATCGCTTTGCGGGACATCCAAGGCGAGCGGTGGCGTATTGGGGGGGAGTGATAAGCGCCACAGTGCTTGCCCTTCATGCAGGCGGAAAAAAGGATGCTGATGGTCGCGCAGTTGCTGCCAGAAATCGCTGGAAAGTGATTCGCCACCCAGGCGTTCCTTGGTCGCATTCACGGAGCTTGCGCCGCCTTCTAAACGAATAAACAGCTCGCCTGCGTGCCATCCGGCTGCGGTGATGGGCAACGGCTGGCGTCCTAGCTCGGCGAGCTTACCTAAAGCATCTTCAAGGCTCATGCTTAGGCGTAGGCTGTGAGTGGCAGTAGGAATAGGCAGGACTTTAAACGAAATATCCGCTAGCACGCCTAGCGTCCCTTGAGCGCCTGCCATCAAGCGTGAGAGGTCGTATCCGGCGACGTTTTTCATGACTTCACCGCCAAAACGCAACAACTTGCCTTCTTGAGTAATCACGCGTGTGCCCAAAACGAAGTCTCGCGTCGCGCCAGCCCATGGGCGTCGCGGGCCGGACATGCCGGTGGCGACGGCACCGCCAATGGTGCTGGCATCGCTGAACGCGGGCGGTTCAAAGGCTAGCATTTGATTCTCTTTGGCTAGAGCTGCATTGAGTGCACTTAATCGCGTACCGGCACGAACAGTAATCACAAGCTCTACCGGGTCATAAGAGACAATGCCACTATGGGGCGCCATATTTAAGGCGTTGCCTTCAACCGGGCGGCCATAAAAAGCGCGGGTATCGCCACCTGCTATGCGCAGTGGCGTGCGGTTAGCATAGGCGCTGCGCACCTGTTCGCACAGGTCGTCAGCGATATCTTGATCGGCAGCATGTATCGCTAGTTCAGTCATGGTGATTCCTAATCATTATGCTTCCTAGTGGTGAGTCGACTAGGAGCTGCATCAGAAGCGTGGTAGTTCCGGATGCGGTAGTTCGTTGTTGTGCACATGCATTGCGCCAAACTCAGCGCAGCGCGCCAGGGTAGGAATATTTTTCCCTGGGTTGAGTAAGCGCTGAGGGTCAAAAGCGGCTTTTAAGGCATGGAATACCGTAAGTTCATCGGCTTGAAACTGACTGCACATCTGGTTGATTTTTTCGCGGCCGACACCGTGTTCGCCAGTGATAGAGCCACCTGCCGCAACACATAGCTCAAGAATTTTGCCGCCGACATCTTCTGCAAGAGTCAGCTCTCCCTCTTTATTGGCATCAAATAAAATCAGTGGGTGCATATTGCCGTCACCGGCGTGGAATACATTGGCAATCGCCAAGCCACTCTCTTCCGACAGAGCGGCAATACCCTTGAGGACGCGAGGAAGTTCTCGACGAGGGATGGTGCCATCCATGCAGTAGTAGTCAGGCGACATGCGCCCCACTGCGGGGAAGGCGTTTTTTCGCCCTGCCCAGAATTTGGCCCGCTCAGCCTCATCGCGAGCTTGTTGAATGTTGGTCGCCCCCGCTTTTTCTAGGACGCAACGAACGGTTTCGCAATCGTCGTCCACATCGGCTTCAACGCCATCTAGCTCGCATAGAAGAATGGCTTCTGCTTCAACTGGGTAACCGGCCTGAATGAAATCTTCAGCCGCTTTGATGGCCAGCTTATCCATCATTTCTAAGCCACCAGGAATGATTCCCGCTGCAATAATGTCGCCAACAGCACGGCCCGCTTTTTCTACGTCATCAAAGCTGGCCATGAGTACCTTGGCGGTTTCGGGCTTTGGCAGCAGTTTCACAGTAATCTCAGTGACTACACCTAACATGCCTTCAGAGCCATTCATCAATGCAAGGAGGTCAAAGCCTGGTGCATCCAACGCTTCGGATCCCAGCGTCATGCGCTCGCCTTCAATCGTCATGACATCAACACGCATCACATTATGAACGGTGAGACCATACTTTAGGCAGTGCACGCCACCCGCATTTTCCGCCACGTTGCCACCAATCGAGCAAGCAATCTGTGACGATGGGTCGGGGGCATAATAAAGCCCGTAAGGGGCCGCGGCTTCAGAAATAGCTAAGTTGCGCACGCCTGGCTGCACGCGTGCAATGCGAGCATCCGGGTCCACATCAATAATTGTGTTGAAGCGTGACATCACTAGCAGGACGCCTCGCTCAAGCGGTAAAGCACCGCCTGAAAGCCCTGTGCCTGCGCCGCGAGTAACCACCGGAACACCCAAGGCGTGGCAGCGTTTTAAAAGGCCTTCGACTTGTTCCAGCGTCTCGGGTAACGCAACCAGCATCGGCAGGATGCGGTAAGCGGCAAGGCCGTCGCACTCAAAGGGGTGCAAGTCCTCTTCGCGGTGCAGCAGCGTTAAAGACGGCACTGCGTTTTGCAGATCATCTAATACATCTGCTTTATCGCGGTGAATGAATTCGCCATCGAGGCGTTCATCGAAAAGAAAGTTCATGTTAGCTCCTGTGGGTGAGGAGAGCAGAAAATTATCTAATCACTTTATGAAAAATCTTTCCATAAATAACCAGTTCAGTGCTGGAAAACTTTTGCATACAGTGAAAATGCTAATAACGCGTTGGTGATTTACTGTTTCTGCTGAGGCTTTTGGGCAGCAATTCCTTGTGAAGCGGCCTGCTGGGTTGCCCTTAGGCTGCCCAGCAGGGGTGACTCACTTTTGATTAATGTTTTCCCGTCACATCAGTGGGTCGGTAATGCCAATCACATAAAAGGCAATAAGCGCAATGATCCCGGTAAAGATCAGATAGTAGATCGTGGGAATAATTGTTTTACGAATCGTTGTACCTTCGCGACCCAGTAGGCCCACCGTCGCTGATGCGGCGACAACATTGTGAATCGCAATCATGTTACCCGCTGCGGCACCAACGGCTTGTAGCGCGACCATCATCGCGGTGGACAAGCCGAGTGTTTCGGCAACGCTAAACTGGAATTCCGCTAGCATCAGATTAGAAACGGTATTTGAACCGGCAATGAAGGCTCCCATAGCCCCAACCGCAGGTGCAAAGAAAGGATAGATTCCCCCCACACCGTTAGCTACCGCTTGGGCCATCATGACGGGCATTGATACAAGATCAGCACCATTCACGCCAGAGTTAATCAGGATGCGCACCATGGGAACAGTGAAGATCAAGACAAAGCCAGCACCGAAGATGGTTTTAGTAGATTCAGACACGGCAGCGCTGATTTTCTGCGGATTCATGCGGTGCAAGAAGTAGGTGACAATAACCACCGCGATAATGATACCGCCTGGCAAATACAGCGGCTGTACGCCGCCACTGATACCGGCTTCGCCTAAAATGTTGCTCCAGCTTAGGTTAACGGAGGTCAGCGCAGCTTTCAGCGGTTCAACGATGCGTGAAGCAACCAAGAATACCGCGAGTAGGACGTAAGGAATCCAACCCTTGAAGGTCGACATTGGCGCTTTACCAGCAACGTCATCCAGTTTGATCTGCAGGTTGCCGATCCATTCGTCTGGCCAAGACGTTGATTCTGGAAAGTCCCAAGTGTCTTTGGGTAGCAAGAAACCTCTGCGAGCAGCGGGCACTACAATCGCTAAGCCCACCATTGCCCCGATCATTGACGGGAATTCTGGACCTAAGAGAACGCCGACCAGCATGTAAGGTACGACGAACGAAATACCGGTAAAGATCGCAAAGGGCGCAATGGAGAGGCCTTCTTTCCAGGAGCGATTAGCACCGAAGAAGCGCACCATGATCAATACCAAAATCAGAGGCATCAATATGCCTACGATGCCGTGAGTAATCGCCACAGAGCTAGTAATTTGTTGGAAAAAAACATCCCACGTAGAACCGCCAGCTTCTAACTGAGCGGTGATGCCCGCGCGATCAAGCCCGCTACCGACACCCACTACAACTGGGGTGCCAACGGCGCCAAACGAGACCGGTGTGGACTGAATCATCATGCCGACAACAACGGCTGCCAGAGCAGGGAAGCCAAGCGCTACCATGAGCGGTGCAGCGACTGCTGCGGGCGTACCAAAGCCAGAAGCCCCTTCAATGAAGCAGCCGAATAACCAAGCAACAATTAGCGCCTGCACGCGACGGTCAGGGCTAATGCCTGAAAAACCATTACGAATCGCCGTAATACCACCAGAATGCTTAAGCGTATTTAGCAGCAAGATGGCGCCAAAAATTATCCATAAAAGGCCTGCTGTTTGAATTAGCCCTTGAATGGTAGACGCGGCAACGCGGCTAAACGACATATCCCAAGCGGTCAGACCAATGACGGCTGCGGTCAGGAAAACAATCGGCATCGCTATTTTTGCAGGTATTTTAAAACCAATGAGCAAAATACCGGCAAGCAACAGCGGCAGAAATGCCAGAAGTGCAAGTGTAGTTTCATTCATTTTAGGAGTGGCCCCTTGTTATTGATTTGATGTGCTCGGCAGATGCCAGCGGTCGTGGCAATGCTGTTCGGGTCAGTGCGAAAGATACGGTTAGGTAGAAAAAATGGCTATATTGGATAATTGGTCTTACCAATTAGGGGTGGTTGCATGTATCGGCTTTGAACCGCTTTTTTAAATTTAACGATTTGTTTTTATTTGCTTTTAAATTTCCACAATGCAGTAGGCCTCGCTGCAATTCATTAGACTAATAGACAGTACAGTTACCGTCTGAAAGAGCAGTACAGATCAAATGAAGGGGAGTTAAGCTCAAGTCTGGTGTATGGGAGGAGGTAGGAAGGGTGGCGTATCCTGTTGGTTGATCACGACCAAGATCTCAACCAACACGAGTGGATACGCCATGACCGATTCTACCCTCCGGGTTCTTTCACAACCAGAACCCCAGGTCACTGACCCGCTGCACGAGCTGCTGCGACGAGGTGCCCGTGACCTGATCGCCAAGGCCGTCGAGGCCGAGCTGGCCACCTTCCTGGCGCAGTATGCCGATCA
>Ga0208301_1000096_pt1 | contig 34224 bp, 46 predicted proteins | sample 25BtaG_FD_184100 | JGI IMG/M metagenome (GOLD analysis project Ga0208301, IMG submission 184100) | Marine viral communities from Cariaco Basin, Caribbean Sea - 25B_WHOI_OMZ_CsCl (SPAdes) (version 2) | ecosystem: Environmental > Aquatic > Marine > Oceanic | place: Caribbean Sea: Cariaco Basin...
CCCGGGTTATTTCCAAGAAAATATCTTAAATTTCTTGGCTTTCTGCATGCGTTTTCGGTTTATGACAAGCGGTGCAGATGGTTTGGAGGTTGCTGTCATCGTCAGTACCACCACGAGCGACGTTGAGAATATGATCTAGCTCAAGCTCACCGCCAACACGACCGCAAACTTGGCAGGTATATTTGTCGCGCTTGAATATCTCATCGCGCTTGCGTCGCCAAGGTCGACCGCCGCGTCCGTGGCCCCATCTTGATTTAGGTTGATGAGTATCATTGACTGCTTTGGTACTGATGGTTGCGAGGCGTGGGCGTAGGGTTTTGAGCGCCATGCTTTATTACCTCCAAAAAGAAAGCCCGCTGCGGGGGCAACGGGCTTAACTGGTGATGTTTGTTTACGTCTGCTTTATGATTAGGCAGGAACTTCGATTAAGAGAAATACTAAGCCAAACTGTTCCATTAATCAATATGGCTTTTATTCATCTATGAGCTGTTCATCTATCTTACGCCTTGCTCTGCGAGCGGTAGAGCGGATATCTTTTATGATAAATTCGATGTGCTCTGAGTAATTATTGCGTGACCATGTCGCTTTAGATATACCTGCAAAGGCTGCGCGCTCATTACCTGACCAAGCAAAGCCAGTGGATTCGTTGACTGGGTATTGCAATTCTGCAAGGGCTGTAGCACTAAGTGCTGCGCTATGCTTTAGCGGCTTGTCTTCATAATTCCATTTGATGCTATATCTAGAAGCTATGCGCTTCTGAATGATTGGGTCAAACCCGCTATAGATGTAATGATAGCAATCAGACTCTATCTCATGAATGTTTGCATAAGCTTCAGCAGCTGCTCTTAAGTATTCTTGGCGCATGATAAATATCCCCCGTTATTTATAGCCAATATATATATAGGTTCAGGGTTGTGTCAAAGGTTCAGGGTTGGGGTTCAAACCCTGCACCTCTACAGCCCTTTATTTATAATACTTATAGACGAAAGGTTAAGGGTTTAAGGGGTTTAAGGGTTATATTTACGCACGGGATAAAAACTATATAGTGATTAATATTAAATATATTTAAGTTATTTATTTATTTCCCGCGCGCGCACAAGAAAAAACCCTGCAACGTCTGCTACAGGGTCTTGTATCGCTTGGTATTATTGGCTTGTAGAGGTTAAGGGTTTGGTTTTAACTGTGAACCTAACCCTTAAACCCTGAACCTAATCATTGTTTTGGGTCGTAAACATTATTGATTGCGAGCTTGAATCGGTGAATCTGTCCGCCAATCCAGTCTTGTTGACTACCAAACTTGTCAGATGGATAAGATGTCGGCATAGCTATAGCTAAGACCATAGCTTGTTTTGCGGCATTCATGTTAGGCGTTCTGTATTTTAGCCGTGATTTAGCTTCGCGTCTACCAATATATGTCATAAGTTTAGTTTCAGAGGTTGGCCGTTCGCCGCCTCTTTGGCACCACTGACGATAAACAAAATATAAGTCACTACTAAGGCAGCAGCAGTAAGGTATCTCTAAGTTGTTGTTCGACCAATCGTCATAGAAAACTTCCCAGTTTGGCTGGCTTAACCTGATTACTTCACGTTTGCTCTGAGTCATGATAGCTGGTGTATGTGCTGTCTGGTCTTTTAAATCAGTCATTAGAAGTAAAGTATAAAAAGCACGTAGCATCTTGTCATCGGTATCGGATAGGGCTGCCGCGACGTCATTTAAAATGGGTGCGGGAATCTTTTGTTGTGGATAGCAGACTACATGCCGTCTATCGTTTTGCTCCAGTGCTAAGGGCTTCATGTTGTTTGATAAGAATATTGCATTAACAAAGTTATCTTGCTGCCAGCCGCTCATAAACTTTTTACTGATATAAATTGTATTGCCTGTTACCAATTGCTTGACCATGCCCATTTGTGAATAGCTATCGCTGCCGCTAAAAATTTCCTCAAACAGTGCATATAACTTATTCGACACCCAATCATTATATTGAGAGTCAAGCTGCCCTTGTCCCAGTGTGACAGCATAATCGCCATAGATACGTGACATGATGCGGTCAAAGAATAACGACTTACCTGCGCCTTGCACTTCGCCGTGAAAGATAAGAGCGGTATCAAGCTTGGTACCAGGCTGCTGCAATGGAATGGCTAGCCATCTAAGTACCCATTCATACACTTCTTTATTACCTTCGCACAAATGCAGCAATAGGTCGGTGATAGGTTTGCACATGGCGGCGGCGTCACTGAGCTCAGTTTCAATAGGCTTTAGTGGTAGACCGTCAAATGTATTGATAGCAATGTCTTTGTCATGCTTGGGTGATTTAGTGCGAGTAGGGTCAAACCAGATGTTATCCGCTTTGATAGTAATACGCGCCTCTGACTTAAGCCAAATCTCATACTCATTAGGGCGTGCTAGTTTGATGGTATCAACGGGCAAACGAATACGCTCAACGTCATCCCAAACTTCTTTGGTGCCATAGATAAGGAAGTAGCGCTGAAACATCGATTGAGCTTCGACAGCCATCATTACATCAAGGTCTTTTGCAACCTCTGACTTTGCAATCTTACGATGCTTAGTTTCCCACCAGCGCGCAGCTAATTTCTTATTGCCAATTTCATTAGCAAACTGCGTCTTGGTATATTCAATCTTTTGCTGTGTGTCATAAACTTTATTGGTCACTTTACCAATATCAGTGATTTGAGCGTATCGCTTTAGCATTGCTGCTAAGCGCATTTCTTGCTCAACGTCAGCTGGTACATTGCCGTTATGTTGAGTAGTAGGCGCAGTATTATTAGCCTGATCGTCATTGGCAGCTTGTGTCACGATTGACTGGTTGGCTAGCGCATGCTTGATTTGACGTGCTACTTCATTAAGTCCAGATGCAGCGGCTAGGTCGTTAAAGTCTGTATGTTGTTTGCCTTGCATTACGCCGCATCCTTATCTAGTAAATCAAAACTTGGTACTACCATTTCGCCACTAATGGCGATGGCGGCGTTACGTGCCTCACGAATACCCGTATTGTACTCAATCAAAGGCTTGGGTTCTTTACCCTCTGCAATGGCTTTATCTCGCATATTAATAGCTGTAGCAGTATCGTCATCAGCGACAATAATAATGCGGTGATCGGGATATTGAGCGCGTATAGATTGGGCAACCGGTATTAGATTGTTTGCGTTAAAAGCCACAATCACAGGCAAGCTATAACTCATTGCGTCAAACACAGTAGCGCCAGTTGCGTAACCTTCACAGATGAGTATCACGCCGCCGCCAAACATAGCAGGGCTGCCAATCGTAAAGTAAGCGCCGCTTACCAAGCCGCCTTTTAAAAACAACTTTTCGCTATCAGGTGCAATGGTTTGCACGTTGACCAGTGTTATTTGTTGTTTGTCAGTATTGTGGTAATACATCGGGATGATTAAGTTATCATTAGCGTCTTGGCTCAACCCAATTGCTGAGACGTTTTTGCGTAGTAAGTAAGGGTGATCGTCAGCTGCGGGCTTTGAGTTGTCCCAAATGCTTTGGGCGCGACTGGCAGCATCAATGCGAGCCTGGCGCTTTTCAGCTTTCTCAACGGCTTCACGCTCAACTTGCTGTGATTGCCACTGAGCGCGTTGCTCATCTGTGACTGTGCTGGTCGCATCAAGGCCAATAGCACCTGCAATCAGCTTATTGGTTTCATAAACATCAAGACCGGTAAAGTCTTTGACTAGCATAAAGCCGTTACCAGCGCCGCACTGTGAGCATATCCAAGTGCCTTCACCGCGCTTGTCATCGCAACGAAATCTATCGTCGCCACCGCACATAGGGCATGACTGATGCTGATGGGCAGCTTTACTGAAGCTAATGCCTGCCGCAGGGAATATGGTCGAGACATAATTACCGACAGCTGCTGCGCGTATGGCTTCGAAATCTAGCGGGGTGCGTTTATCTGTCATTGTGTCTCTCCATATTGCGCTTGGCATTTTCTAAGATCGTTTGAATATGACAGATTAATGCATGGCCATCCTTTTGCATACTTGCGTATTCATCAGGCTCAATAACTTTGTCAGCATAAGCATCCAATGAGGTGCTATTTAAGTCTGCAAACTTTTGACCTAGCAGGGCGATATCAATCATGTCATCACATTGATGGTCGCTACTTGGCAGCAAGAACCATCCAGCGTTGCCGTGAGCACAGCAGATAGCATCCATGATTAACGACGACTGGGTATGTTCGAGTACTAGTTCAATCGTTTCAGGCGCAAGCGTGTGGCTGCTACGGTTTGGATTCACTTGTAAAGCAAGCGTGTTGTAGTTAACGCCATAGATATCAGCAATCTTGCCCAGCGCTCCGCGTTCTTTTTTGCAAGCGTGGTAGACGGCTTGTTCAAGTGATAATACGCAATGTTCTGCGCGCTGAGCTGATGTAAATATTGTTGTCGACATATTGCCCCCGTTATTGTCGTTCTTTTATTTTTGCTTAAGCGTTAAGCTAGTTGTTGTTGATTACTTGGATCGTTGGCTGGAGCGGGAGTTGGAAATATATCTGGACGTAGCTCGTGACATGGGACTCCAGTAGCTCCGCTAATTTTTGCAACATACTTAGCGCTAGCTTTTTTATCTCTAGAAACCATGACGCCAATATTTGAAGATGTACGCTCAAGACCGATTTTTACTGATAATTCTGCTTGACCACCGGCGATATCAATTGCTCTTTGTAAGGCTATTAGTGTAGGCGGTAGAGGCTTAGAGTGTGTCATAAAATTACCTTTGTCTTTATAAGTTGGTAACATAATTACATTTGTAATAAGAATTGTCAATTACTTTTGTAAGTGGCTAAGCATTTCATTTGTAATTATTATGATTGAAAACATATTGGAGGCCACATAATGGAACCATCTTTGGACACACTGGCAAAACGTGTAAAATTTATGCGAAGTGAAAGGGGTCTTACTCAAGCCCAGTTGGGCGAAATGATCGGTGCCGATCAATCTGTTATAGGGAATCTTGAGCGGCGTGATGGTAAAAGCAGTAGTTATACGGAAGCATTGGCACGTGCGCTAGGTGTTAACTTGTCCTGGTTAATATCAGGCTCTGGTGACAAGCAGGTTGAAAATGAGAATAAGCATGATATTGAGCATAATGATGATAAACAGAGTGATTACGTAGTAATAGGGGGAAAGTCTGATTATGCGCTGGTCGATGTGCCGTACAAAGACTTGAAAGCCAGTTGCGGCGGTGGCTATGTGAACCTCGAACATCCAGAACAGAAAGGTATGATTGCGTTCACAGTTGAGTTTTTGCGGGAGAATGACCTACCTGTCGATGGTAAAGGGTTGCTTCTGATGCATGCGTGTGGAGACAGCATGGGTTACACAATTCCTCACGGCACATTAATGTTAGTCAATACCAATGAAAGTGAATATGATAATTTTATAAGTAATAAAATTTATGTGTTTAATGCTGACGGAGAGTCTATCTGTAAACGCGCATTTAAAAACCTAGACGGCACGGTAACTTTGGTCAGTGATAACGCGGACAAAGTTAGATACCCAGATCAGATCGTTAATAAGAACAAGTTTTACGACTTCAGCATGGAAGCACGTGTGAGATACACGTTCAGCAAGCTTTAAACTTACTCTAATGTAATATTTTGATGGATGTTAAAGACTATCTACAAATATTTACATGAAAAAATTAGATATAAACAATCACTTTGTAATTATAAAAACATTTATTTTGATAATAAATTACAAAAGTAATTGACAGTACGAATTACAAATGTAATTATATACCCGTAATCAACAAAACGGGTATAACGTCATGTCTCAATATCAAACCAACGGAACGGTCCCACCAACGCGCGCTCAACAACAGATTGAGCGCCTACAACTAATCCTAGCTGAACGTAACCAGCAACTCCAAGCCGCTGAGCAGAAACTTACTCAAACCGAAATAAACACCAAATTAGCGCGTAGAAATACACGCTGGTTTATGGGGCTTTGCACCATATTGATTATGGTTATGTCGTTTGGAGGTGCTGCGTGAGCAAATTAATCAGCACTTTTCAGATCCGCTTTGATGACAAAACTAAAGCCGAGATTGATTCTTTAAAAGCGAAAATCGACGAATTGACTCGCGCACTGTCAGTTAAAAATGACAGTCACGGCGACCGCTTACTTGCTGCCATGCAAGCTGAAGCGGCTAATGATGCACCTGTAACATCCACTCCTTGGGAAAATGATATTAATCGCGAAACCGTCAACGATGTCGATTATCTAAGCGAAAGCGTTCCCGAAATACAAGGCATGGATGCACGCGAAATCATCATTGATGAATATGACTCGCTATCTGAATCAGTACCACAAATCACCCAAGCTGATATGCAGCTTATCTTTATCAAGAACCTATCTGAAATCCTTATCCAGCGTATGCATAGCATGGACCGCTTTAGTGATGACGACTATGCGATCGGTGGCGATAAGCTAATGGCCTGGGATATTTTGATTTACGAACCTTTAAATGCCTACGCTGTTCTAGTAGATTGCCGCCACCACTCTAAAATTGCGGACTTATTATTTTTTTGGGACTCGGGAGCGGCTGTAGATAGTGGCTGGAATACTGATAGCGACGCGTTTGCAACGTTAAGTACCATCACCGAAGCTGAGCTGCCCGCATTTCGTGCTGCACTGGAGGCTTGCTATGCGTAATATCGCCAATATCAAGCCGAGCGTTATCCTCGTATCACTTATCCATAATGCCAAACTTAGCAACGCTGTCAGCCGTACCGCTTTACGCGATGCCGAAAACCAGTGGTGCAAGCATATTACCAAGCCCATCGAACTACGCGACCAGCACACTATGCTTGATGTCGCTGAGCAATTGCGCCTAATCATTGTGCAAGTCTCACATCGCCGTTGCCGCATCAATCCAATGTATTGGGCCGCACTGATACATTTAGAAGCTGACTTACGCAATGCGTTTGCTCAAAACATCAACCTTGAGCCGCTGCTTGACATTGTAGCTGCCAATAGCGAACACAGTGAGGTTGCGTAATGTCTATCAATAACCAAAAGCGTAAAGGGCCTTTGCTGATTAATATCAGCGGCGCACCACACATCGGTGTCACTACAGCCTGCGAACGCGTGCATCGCTGCTTAAATGCTCAAGGCATTATCACTGACGTTATCGTACTTGAGCGCGGTATCGATGTAGTCAACTTTGACGATGACTATTTGCTTGGTGAGTACATGCATTTGGATGTCATTATTTTTGATAAGCATCGCAACGCTGACTCTGCTGTTAAAAGACGGATGATTCATCCGCTTTGGGATACTGAGGGCGTCATACCTGATATCAGCGTCTTGCTTAGTTGTACGCCTGATAATTACAAACGCCAAATATGTAATCGTAGCGATAAGCCTAAAAAGTATGAACATCACGGCTATTACCTGGCAATTGATAAAGAGCATTACGGCACCCGCAACCATCATGTTGTGTCTACCGATGGTAAAAACGGGCAGTTATACGCAGCCGGTACGATTAAAAGCTTGATATTGCGGGAGCTAAAGCGATGAGAGTCTCGTTTGTATTGAATGCCAATCAAGATATAAAGCACGTTATGGCGACCCGTATTCGCGTGATCGAGCATAACTTTAATATGGAAGTGCAAGGTTTAGCTATTAAGCAGATAAGCAGTGCTAATTTCGATGTTAATTATGAATCTTTAGGTTCAGAAGAGGTTAAGCAGGCTTTATCTGGTTGGGATTGTGATTTGCAGTTCCAAATTCAGCTTGAATTTAAGGAGTTAGTCAGCGATGAGAAAAACTCTATCACTTAGCCCACGCACTCATCTGTTTATTAAAGATGAGGCGCTATTCATAAAGCTTCAGCGGCCACACAATTTGGACCCAATGAAAGCAGATTATTTCATTATCAAAAAATTCAGCATCAAACGTCTAAAAGAGATTCGCGACTGGGCAGATGCAATTATTAAAGACAGCGAGAGCAGTAATGTCAAAAAAGATTAAAAGAATCACGTTTGCAGCAAACAATTACGGCTTGAGTTGGTTGGAAGTAGACACAAGCTGTTGGGAGATTGTAGAGGCATGCAGCGCTGGTAGTCACTTGATTGGTAGGGCATGTCGCTTAGCTGATCGTGGAATGAAAATAGAATATCGCTACGGTATCGGCTATAAGCGTATCGAAGCGAATGTTGAGAAGATGGGGTAAATGATGGGAGATGCTAATTGTCCTGAATGTGGCGATGGTTATACCTGCCAAGATCAGGTTGCGGATCAAGAGGTGGTAACAGCTACTTGCCGCGACTGCCAAACTGAATTTGATGTTGAAGCAAGTGTTTCTTTTAATATGGCTTGAACTTAATTATTAATTTTTAACTACCCATAAGGGTATAACTGGAGCAAGACTATGAGTAATTTAAAACCAACTGATACCACTAAATTCCTAGGCGATTTAACTGGCGGTGCGTTTGCTGACCAAATCGGACATGCATTAAGTGATGTTGCGGATGCGGTGGTTGCTACTGGTAAGAAAGGCCAAGTGAAAATTACCCTGGATATCGAACAGATGGGTGATAAAGAGTCTATGCAAGTGGGCATCAAGCATAAGCTTGAATATCTAGCACCTGAAAAATTCGGTAGTCGCAAAGAAGACTATGCACGTAAAACGCCAATGCACGTCAATAAAGGTGGTGAGATGAGCCTGTATGCGAATCATACAGCTGGTCTGTTTGACCAAACCAACCAAGAAACAGACGTCTAACCAAAGCCATCTACAACGATAAGTGAGTGCTCTAACACTCGCTTATCACCAACAAACAAACTCATCTCAATTAGGATTATACCATGTCATATTATGAAGATTACCAAACTGAATCAGCAGTTGTAGCAGCTCTAGCAGCTGACAGCTCATTACTACGTCATGAGTTAGTTAATAATCACACCGCGCTTATCAATCCAAACGCCAAAATATTGGACTTAGAGCAGTTTGATGCTGGACGCAATCGCAAGCGCGGTATTTTTTCGACGCAAGATATCGACAGTTTTGCCGATTATATCGAGCTAAATGCGCAGCCTGAACATATCAGTGTATTTGTTGATAAAAATCAGATGCGGGCGGTGGCAATACTAAACTTTGATGCGGATGGTTTTGAGCAGGGTCGCCTTGATCATAAAGCTGTCTTAGATGCTGAACGTACTGTTATGTTTAAGAAGCTAATGGGTATGCATGATATGGGCCGCTGCAACCAAAAAGTATTTGCAGAATTTTTGGAAGACTGGGGTCATAAGGTGGTTGCCCGTGATGCTGACGGCAATGAAATTGAAAATGCCAAAGCTATCAATGCAGTACGTAGTATGCGTATTGACGAAAGCGCCCAAACGGACAGTCATGCGGGTAACTACCGTGAAACGCGCTCACGCCTAGAATCAGTTGAGGCAAAAAGTATTGATGGCGCATTGCCTGCCTACTTTACCGTCAACGATGAGTGCTATCAGGGCATACCTGCGCGTAATCTTGCTTTGCGATTGGGTATTAGCAACGATGATGGGCAGCCGGTATTTAAGCTTGAGATTAAAGCATTGCAGTCTGTACGCGATGAATTGGCTAAAGAGTTTGCAGATATTGTTGCAACCCGTGTGTTTGATGGGGTTAGCGTCTGCATTGGTCAATTCCAGGGTTAAACACTAAATTAAGGTTTTAAGCCCTGCTCTTATTGTTTGGGGTAGGGTTTTTATAAGGATTTTAAAATGGCTGATGAAGCTGATCGCGCAAACGACTATGTTGATTTAACACTTGCTCACTGCCTAAGTCGCGCGCCAAAATTTGATAAACCGTCACTGACAGAATGTATGGAATGTGGCGAAGATATACCTGCTAGACGCCAAGCAGTGGGTGGAGTAACGCTCTGTGTAGATTGCCAAAGCGTATTTGAGAGAAGGGGTCGGTGATGCTAACCAATAATGAGCAATTATTAGTAATCACCGGCACAGCTATCTTGCTTGGAATGTTGGTAGTCGCAGTGGTTTGGTTGCTGTCGATTGAATTGAATAAAGGGGAGTGATTAAGATGGAAGTCATTGAAATTATCAAATCAAATGTTCCGTTGGACTGGGTAACGCTCCCGCAATTTGGTAAACTTATTGGTCTACCACACGAACGCTTATACATGGCAAAAGATAAATGGCCAGAAGGCAAGGTGTGGAAAAGAGTTAACAATAAGATTTACTTTAGTCTAAATGGGTGGAATGAATGGCTGGACCAACAGGGTATCCAAAAGGCGTTAGAGTGCGAAGCGGCAGCGTCGAAATTAATATCCCAATCAAAGGAGAAGGGCGCAGGTACTTCGTCCTCCCGTACACGGCGACGCCAAAGAATATTGCCCAAGCGGGAAAGCTACGAGCTAGTTTGATGGCTCGTAGAAAGTGGGAAAACCTGACAGTAACAGATATTGAATTAGCTTGTAATATTATCGATGAGACGGCAGCAGATGATAGACCACTTTTTGCAGACTATGCGCAGCTTTATCTTGATAGCTTAGATAGCGGCAATATAGGCACTAGACGTAAATATAAAGGCATCCTCAAAAATAAGTGGATGCCTTTTTTTGCGTCCATTGCTATTGCTGATATAACACCGGCGATGGTGCGCACTGCACTTGCACAGAATGACTTTAGCAGCGCTAAAACTGCTAATGACGCACTCACGCCACTGCGTGGAGTGTTTGATTTAGCGTTTATTGATGAAATTATCGAAGAGTTGCCCACTAAACGTATACGTAATAAGAAAACCCAAAAGGATGAGCCAGATCCTTTTTTGCCTAATGAGCGTTTGGCCATACTTGATTATATGCAAAGCCATTGGAGGGATGATAAAGAGATTTGGTATTTGTATTTCGTTTGGCAGTTTTGGACCGGTTGTCGCCCTGGCGAATCATTGGCCATAGACTGGGCTGACATAGATATAACTAATCGATTGGCGAAAATAAGCAAGACGTTGAGCAGTGGTAAAGTTCAGCTATCAACTAAGACTAATGAGATCCGCAATATCTATCTCAATGATAAGATATTGGTCGTATTGGATAGACTCAAGCAACTAACTGGCCACCAGTCGCGGCTGTTTATTAGCTTGCATACCGATGAGCCATGGACAAGACCGGACAAATTGTCTGAGAAGTTTCAGGAAGTGCTACCAGTGATCGGTATAAGAATGCGACCTGCTTATAATTGTCGTCATACTTACGCGACTACAATGCTCAATAGTATGATCGATGTTTCTGCAGCAGCTTATCAGATGGGCCATGATATTATTACGTTCACCAAAATCTATGCAAAGTGGATTAATACCGAGCGTATGCAAGCTGAGATGATGAAACTTGATTATGGTGACTAACTGCCGAGGGTTGCTCGGTAGTTGAATGGCAGAAACTGCGACAAAACTGCGACAACAGCGCCTTTAATAAATAGTTATCAAATTTTAGACAATAAAAAAACCTGCCCGAAGGCAGGTTTAGTATAGGTTTGAGACTATTTATTCACTATCCGAAAATGGTGGGGCTGGAGAGACTCGAACTCTTTTTGATGGCAGTTAATATAAATCAGTTAAAAATAAACATAATTAAATCATATGTTTATAAAAAATGGTTTTGGTTGATTTAAACTGATTTACTGCAAACTGCGCCAAAAACTGCGTCGTGATTTACGCTTTACACTTAAAGCCAATATGCTCAGCGAGGACATCTGCAATCTCACGCGCAATCAGCCATTTTTTGGCTTGGTACGTTGCAAGCTCTTTTGGATTAGAGATAAAAAATAGCTCTAAGATTATACCACCTTCACGTACATAGCCTAGTCGTGAGTGTTGACCGCTGTTTTCTGGTTTAAAGCCGCCAGCAGGACCTCGTACTGGAATGCCCATCACATCGCTGACTGCTTCGCATAGTTTTTGGCAGATGTCTTTATCTTTTGGTTGTGCCAATGCTTCCACGCCACCAGCTGTAGGCAGGTGAAAAGCGTTACAGTGAAACTCGATAGCGACTTCGCCTTGCTTGATGAGTTTGATCGCTTGTCGCAGTGTCTGATTGTCATTGCCACGCCCATCGGTGACAACATCAATGCCTAAATCTTTTAGGCAATACGCAACGATATTGCGCATATCAGTTGTGATTTCTGCTTCGGTGATATTGCCGTTTACTGCGCCCGGGTCAGTATTACTATGACCGGCGGTGATTACTACTTTAGCCATAACTTTTACCTTATTTTAGACATTAAAAAAGCCCCAAATTTGGGGCTATATTTAATGCTGATTGTTATTTGTCTTTATCTGCAATGCGTAGCGCATAGTGCAGGGCGTTAAGTGCCATAAGCCCACGTCGGTAGTGACTTGGTTTGACATACGGCTGGACAATCTCACTATTTTTGATAGCGATGTTTGTCAGCTGACTTGCAGTTTTAATTAAATTAAATCGCATAATTTGCTCCTGTTAGCTTTTAAATTTTGGCGGCCAAAGTGTTTTAAACTTGATTGGCCGAGGGATTGTAAGCTGCTTCACGTAAAGAAAATTATTAACCAGCATGATTAAACTGAATAGCGTTATCGCAAAAGTTGGCACATAGTTGCTGCCCCAATCTGCCCATACCAACACCAACCAGCCGACCGCATAAAGGTGCAATTTTGCGGTACAAATAGCGCCTCGCGTGTTAATTGTCTTTATTAGAGTGATAATGATACATAGCGCCAACCCTAGGATCGGTATTGCATGATTAACAATATTAAACATTGAACACCTCCTGATAAGCAGACTGCCAAACCGAACTAGTATTCAGCTCGGTTTTTAACTGCGGCACAATTACAAAAGATGCGACGACACTTGTCAAAGCTACAGCCAGTAACTTAGTCGCATGCTCAGTAACTAAATCAAGCACAGTACCTAGAAACTTAATAGCGCGGTGGACAATCAGATCAATCACCGCATCGTGCAGCTCTTTGTTGCTAATCAAACGCCCTGCTAAGTACAGTAAAATTGTGCCACTAAACCCCGCAACCGCAGCAGTCAACATCATTAGCCCAGGTGATGGCTCTGTAATAAAGGTTGGTAGCACAACAAACGAGATGACGAATCCTACTATTAAGGCGGTGGTAAACTTACTTGTCTTAGTGCCGCGTGCGCGCATATAGTCAGTCGTCAGTGATAAAAACGCGCTCGCAAATGTCAGAACAATCATCGCAATGAAAAGAAACCATAGCGGCAACTGCAAGTAAAAAAACAAATACGGCTCATTGAGCTGCATATTGAGACTTGCCGCATTAGCTGCGCTTGCTGCACTGGCTGCGGCGCCCATCGCTGATAACGCAAGTAATTTTGCCGTGGTAAACACGGCTAGATTTTGCGGCATACATCCTCCTCAAATTTTAGATGATAAAAAACCCCAATTAAGGGGTTTCGTTTCAATTGCTACTGGGTATTACTGCCCCCAATTTTCCCATATAGCTGCTGGGTCAACCCATGACGATGCTGACTTATCATTACCCTGTTCGTTAGTAATTTGTAATACACCTGAGCCTTGCAATTTAGTAAGTAAGTCGTTAAATTTTACAACAACATCAGCCTCACTTGTAGCGTTAGCGACAAAAGGGGTTTTGCTAATATCTCTGTTATCGAGTACGTTTTTAAACTTAATTTTAGCAAACCGATGATACTTAGTTTGTACATAACCATTTGCGTAGTAAATATTACCTGCTGTCGCTTGTTGCCAATACTTAGATATCTGAAAAGTCTCACTGTAGGGATATGGTGAGGCATATAAAGACATATTATTAAGTGACTCAGCTACAAAATAATAGATAGTCTTCTCGTCATCAATTGCAAGCCAGTGACACGTTTCTGTGCTTGGTGCGCTCTCACGCTTGAATGTTAACGGTCTGACTAACGCCTTACCTGCAATATCCTCTTTAGTACTAATAGCCACTAGATGAGTAGGTGGTTGGTCACCCGAGCCAATAAGTACTGTATTATCGCCGCCCTCTACCAACCCATTTTCACCTTCGAAAATCTCAATTATACTTGTAGGGTATGGCAGTGTTGTGCCTACATCGTCATGACGCCCTGTTGACCACTGAACCCATGTATCTAAGCCAGCACTTGCAGTAGCCGCCGTAATAGTCAACTTATTAATACCTTGACCACCCCCGTTTGACGCATCACCCCACACTGCCCATAACACATTAGGGTCAATAGGTGATGGATATAAAAAGTGTACGTGTCTTGCTCCTGTTGCACCTGATGTTGGCTTCTCAATAGACGTTGACCACACGCCTGTACTGATATTCATCTTATGTATTTTAGGCGCTGATGGATCACCGTATTCGCCCCACCACAAATACCCTTTGAAAATAACTAAAGGCGCGTAAGAATCTAAACCTGTCGCTGAGCGTAGAGGCGGAGAAATATCAGCAATGGTGACAGCGCCTGTAGATGGTACTGTGATTTTAGCCACACTGCCATGAGCTGTTGTGTAGATGATTAGCGTATCACCATCCCATCTAATAGCGCCATGAGCAACATTTTCTAGATAAGGTTGCGACTCGACATCTGGTAAATTACCACCTATCTTATCTATAGTTTTACCTCCATCTGTTGATTTTCCAAACCAAATATCACGCTCACCGTAGATGCCCGTGCGGTGCATATAGTACAACTCATTACCATTACCGCATAAAAACGTATAGTCAGAGCGATACTCTAAAGCCCAGTTAGACGGTAAGATGGGCTGCAAAACTTGCTTATATTTATGTAGCTCGAACGCTGGGAAAAACCCTGTTCTATCGGTTAATGGGTGAGATAGACGAGGCGCTGTAATGGGCATTGGACGCTCTGCTTCATCATAGCCCCGATAGTAAACACCACCGCCATATTTGATAGCCAAGCAGTCAGTTGCGTTGGTTTTAAACCCAATACTGTAACGTCCAGCTTGCATAACTTTATGCTCGAAAGGCATACGCAATGAGCCAGCTTTGTAGATAGGCACTTGGTCAGTGCTTGAGATGCGAGGTGCTGTGCCAAAGCCATTATCTAAAGGATAAATAGTACACTCAACCCACGCAGGTTGTGCGCTTGGCAATTTTGTTATATCAACAGATACACTGCCCAGTATAAATGGCTCATCGACCGTAAACTCCATGTATAGACTGTTACTGAGTAGCAAGCCCATGCCGTCTGCTTTTAAGTTAAAAATACCTTGCTGCTTAACTGATTGAGTAGCAAGAGCAAAGGGTGCTGTAGTTTTAATATCATCAGCGTCAAAAACAAGATTTGGGTTTGCTGTTGTTACATTATAATTAAAACCAGCGTAGCTTTTGGGGCTATAGTCAATCTCAATAGTGCCATAAAATGATTTATTGGCTACTGCGCTGTAAAAATTAAAACGCACCACCTTTGACTTGCCATTGTCGCTAATAACCTGAGCATAAGTAGTTGACTCAGATACGTTTAAAGGTATTATTTCATCGTTACTAGTGACACTTAGATTTGTAAGCACATAATCGTTGTAATTAATAATAAAGCTAATCTTATTACCAGTTTCTCCGTGTATCTCTAATCTTTTAATAAAGTCAAAAACCATAACCTCAGCAGTGGTTAGCTCTGCAAAATTAATTGGCGTGATAATGTTTGCTGCTAATGAGCTAAAAACCTGCCGAGCATTGACCAGACCACCAGTGGTTAGCTCGTCTTTTATACTGCTAATTGCCTGTGCTGATGGGTCATACGCACTCTTAACCCAAGCACCAGCAGTTTTAATATACAATCCGTTATTGATAGTATCGTCAGTGACCTGAGCGTACTTGCCGTCAACTAATGCGCTTGCTGTCATTAATGCTTTGGTAGCAAATGGCGTGGCAGGTAACGCGCCGTTTTGAAACATGATATTAATAGCTCTTTCAGCAGACGGGTACGTATTTCCAGTGCGGGTCGTCACTATCGTATTTTCATCGCCGTTGGCAGCTTCACCTAGCGCCTTAATATCTAAGTGGCCATTGGCCAAATCTTGCATCGTGAGTATATCAGCCACGTTTATTGCTCCCATAAAAATGCCCCGCTAGATGCGAGGCTTTGAGTGTTTGTTATTGGTTAGGTGATTAAGCCGTTTATGAAGTCTTTGTCGTTTGGATAGTACTTATCGGTATAGTTGATACACGACAAACGATGAGACATTGGATTATCGCCGGGATCTTTGGTCGTCACGATATAGTTATCGCGGTCAAGGTCATCATGCAATACTAATTGATAAGTAGCGCGCACCACTGCATCCCAAGAGGTACTGATGGGTTGTGATGGCGCGCGGGTTAATATCACTGCATTTGGATTAGCGCTTGGCGTGCAGCGGATATTATCAACGATACCGGCAACGGTTTGCACAAACACGGTACCTTCCGCTTTACCGCCAAAATCAACACTGTCACTTAGCGTCAGAACGACTTGACCGGCGCCATTCACTTGCAAAGCTTCGACTGCCCCTTGCTGTGTATCAGCGCGGTATTGGTCAGCCACATTGATTTGATTGGTCGGTAGCACAATGCCGGACTCATCAGCGGCGGTGAATGAGCAAGTCTTATAAGCATGTTGGTTTTTCCAGTGCCGACGCATCATGTGCATGTGTGCTTGCACTTTATTGCGCACGCCCACTAACTCCTTATTTTTCGTATCAGGATTGGTGGCTGAGCCGTCTTCTGGATAACACAGTGTTACTTTGGCATCATCGACGGGGTCAGTGTAGGCAACTTCAATGCCATCATAATCATTGCGTGGACCGAACGACTCACTGTATTCAAAGCTGTCAGGCGTGATGCTATGGCTGTTAAAAGTAGCAACTGGGTAAGCTTCAGGTCGCTCAAAATGTAGACAGACTTTGTTATTGATGCGATAAGCGGTAAAAAAGCCCGCCATCGCGACGGTCTGTATCATCTCCTCTGTGGTGATATCTTTACTATCAAAGGTTCCGCAAAACTGAGCACACAAGTCAGTGCCAAAGTAGGCGATTTGCGCATCCACTTCCGCTTTGATTTGCACCATATCCAAGTCATCAGCAGTCATGTTGCTAGTCACGGGGTCGGTGGCAATGTCATAGATAACATCATCGATACGCTTAGACGGTATAAGCGCATCGTTATTTTGCCAATCACGCTCAAGGCGCTGCGCCAATACCGTAAGCTTGCGCTCTTTAATTGATAGTGCGCCCTCGGTGGCCAGTGTTTTACTGTATATCTTGGTCAGCCCTAGCGGACTATCATCGGCTGTCATTAACCTTGTGCCATAAAAGTCTTTAATCTTAATTTCATCGATGACTGAGCCAACATTACTGGTTATGACGTTCGATTTCCTGGCGACTCGAAAGCGCATTCGTTTGCCAACCGAGAAATTTGGATTTTCAATTTTTACGGTAACGGCGGCGCTTGCTCTTATTTTGTCATCTTTGGTGTACCTTGAGCTTTCATCATGGCCGCCAGGCTGCGCGCGCCAACCATATTTATCAGCATCTGGTGAAGATATAGTGAATATCTGTGAGTGCAGGGTGCCAGGCACGGGATTGTTAGTATTATCGACAATCTCACTCTCAATCTCACAGTAAATACGTAGACCCACCCAATCGCCATTCTTGCCGGTTTGGTAGAGCGACTGGGCAACGATATTCACATAAGCGCCGTCATGGTCTTTTAGGCTTGTGTAATGATAACCCTGCCATAAAGGCTTGGCTTCGGTTGAAAGTGTTACGGCATCAGTCGCGACAGTGAAGTCAGTGTTTGCGCTTAATTTATCCCAGTCTGCATTAGTGGCTGATGGGTTGGTTAGAAACAACTGTTTTTCGGTCACGCTGCCAATGACATATTGCCCGCTGAGATTGTAGGTAACTTCCTGAATATCAGGATCTATACCTTCTGTAATATTGTTGCCTGATTTTAGATTGTTTGCTCCTTCAACCAACAACAAATCACCTGCTTTATAGCGGTCTATAAAGCTTATCTGATCGTCAGTTTCTATGATGTTTGGATTTTTAAAGACTAAGCTTGTATCTTTTAAATACGCATTTGGTGCAATCAACACTTGGCCATTAACCGATGTATAACGCTTTACGGCCAAACGGCTAAATGCTGCTTCATCGGGCGAGAATGCAGAACCAAATAGAAAGCTTGGCTCATCATTCAGAGTTTTGTTAGGGTCAAACACCATGACGCTGCTGCCAAACACTTGGCTGATAGGCGTGGTATCGTCGAGCGCTTCTTTAACCAAATACCACCCGCGACCTATTACCATATAGCTAAACTCGACTTCGCGATTGTCGATATAAACGCTATAAGGCACAGCGACCAAATCTGGTACCGACCATACTTCTCCATAGATATCAGCAATACGGCCGCCTTGGCGCTGACGGTTGGTGCGCTGGGCTAAGGCATTGTTTGGGCTTGGTGGGGCATTGGCGGTGCTAGTAGGGACAACCGGCATCGGCATCAATAAGACGGCGGCGACGGTGATAAACGCCGACACCAATATTGGTATCCACGTTTCAGGGCCCGCAGGATAAGTGACGATATAAAATGAGCCACCTTGATCATTCAAAGCGATGATGTCCTCGGCTTTTTCAGGTGTTACATCGCAATCTGTATCCCATTTTTCATGATACCAGTAAGTATTTGGTGGCATGCCTTTTGGGTAGATGCCAGTGACAAGCTCAAACAAATCATCACCGCGCACGATTTTGCAGTCGGAGTTGTCGCAGGCATAAGCCATAGGATTGCGGACAACGATCAGTTCGATATTAGAGTGCATAATATTTTATCCGTCCGTGTTTCAGCGTGGCGATATGCGGTGGTACGCACTGCGGTCCCGATTCAGTCATGTGTATGATTTTGGCTTGGTGGTAAATACCGGCGTGCAGCTCCTTGCCATGCATCAAGGCTAAGCAAGGGTCGATAGGCTTATCAAGCTGCGCAAATTCTTTAAGCTTGGCAGTATTCACCTTGCGCTTGGTACGCCCCGTCATGAGGTCATCGACATAGACGCCCATGTCACGACCAGTAATGTCACGGTAAATATCAACGGCGAAATGCAGGCAGTTATAAATATCATCGTCATAACGCTTACTGTCGTATTTAGTTAAATCAAGCATGGGTTAAAATCCTCGCAGTGACTTAAACAAATCGATGGTAAAAATTATGCCAGTACTGGTTTTATTGAGCTGCTTGGCTTGGCAGGAGAATACCGCACCGCGCTTTTGTGGTTGGTTGTCGGTTATCTCTAAGCCACGCACGCTGGTCATGGGCGCCGTTAAATCACTGGTTAAATACACGCGGTAATTTAAGGTCGGCCTGACAGTTGAATGAGCGCCGCGTCGTAAGCGGTCAATCTCATACGGCATAACCTCACCGACATCGCCAATGCCAATAGTAAAGCTTTGCTGTAAGTCGTCAGCGGCTTTGGCGGCTTTGATGGTCAACGGCAATGGTTCATAGTCACGGTAACGGTCATCTTCATGCTTTACACGCACGCCATCTGCGTGATTGCGTACAAAACGATAGTCACGGCTGAATGATGGGTGTTTGATTTCGATACACTCAAGGCGCACGTCATCATGGCGACCGCGCAGCCAATACTCCATTTCTTTTATACTGGCCATCACACTACCTTATTTTTGATACTAAAAAGCCCGCTTGGTAGCGGGCGTAGGGTTTTATGTACGGTTAAAAATCAGTCTAAAGTGTAAATTTGACCGGGTGTTTTAACCTTTCCAGTTTCTCGGGCGTTAAGTGCTAATGAGTTATAAATACCTATGCTGATTTGATCATCAATCTGCTGTAGCGCGTGATGTTTTACACACTCAGCCGCCGATGAATTACCAAGCCTAATCAAGGCTTGTTCGGCTTTATCATATAGCTTGCTAATACGCGCTTTATGTTCGTCACTACCACTTTGGTTTATCGGATTAATTTTGGCACGTAAATTAACTAGATACTCATTTACCGTTTTTGATTTAGTCATGGCAACCTCTTATTAAATCTAAGTATGATAGCAAATTACAAACCTCCAAAAGCAGCGGGCAGATCTTCATTGACCAGTTTTGCTAGTAGATTGAAATATCGCTCGATCTGGCCGTCTGTCATTTTGTAGATTTCTAAAAAAGTAAGGTCGGCTTCAACATCGTACTTAATAGGTTTGGCAACCAGTGATAACTGCACGGTAAATATTTGGTCGCCAAGCGTTTGAACGGGTAGCGCATCACCAACGATACGGCATTCGTACCATTGGTGGTCGATATCATCAAGTAGTAGGTATGCCAAAAATGGCAAGCCTTCGTAGGCGCGCATAAACTTCAGAAAGTAGTCCCACTGTGCACGGGTGCATTTATAAGTGACATTAGGGCGATGAACTTTACCCACGCTGTCTTTGCGCTCACGAGGTAAGCCGACAATGGTTTCAGTGCTGGTCACGCTACGCGCGAGGCTAAAGTTATAGCCATCACGCTGCGGTTTTAGCATGAGCTTGGGCATTTCAGTCATTTTGTTATCCCAAATTACGCTGTAGGTGATAGTTGTTTTTTAGGGCCTTATTAAATTGGCTATACTCGTTGTTGACGTGCTGTGGCAGCTGCTTATTAAGCTCCTCGCCAACAATCACACGAATACGGCCATCATCATCTACGCGGTGCGATACAGGGACACCTGCATGGTTTTCGATAGTCATATTGATGACTGGGGCGGTTTTGCTATGGTAGCTGTCTGTATTGTCCAAAAACCGACTCAGCTTACGATTATCATCAGGCTTCACTACGCGCTCGTCTTTATCAAGGAACCAGGTGCCTTCCCGCGGTACGTTTGCAATACCATTGTGGGCTTGGCCGCGTAATGACGGCGGTGCTAGTGCCTGAATAGCAGCAGGAATAATACCTGTTTGCAATGTGGTAGTAGCTACGGCGCCAAGGTTAGCGGGGAAGGGCGCTGAACTCCACGCTTTAGCAATAGCTGTAAAGCTAGCTGATTGAGCCGAAACAAAATCATAAGCTTTTTGGATGGCAAACATTGCTTTATAGCCGCGGCTTGATTCGCCTAACACCATGCCAAACATAGCCGCGATAGAGCCGACCGTTTGCGCTTGCTTTTGCAACTCCATATCTTGAATACTTTGATTGTATTCTTCGGTCAGCTTCACACGCGCAGCATTGGCCTGTGCTTTTTTGGCGGTGTGCATATCCTCAAACGTATTGACGATAGCCATCTTATTTTCATAAGCGACACGCAGCTTGTCAGCTTCAGTCTGCGGCTGATTAATCTCTAATCCACTAAACGCATTAGCCGCGCTTTTTTGATCAGCCTCAAACTGCTCAAACCTTTTCTTGATGGCATTGGTAGCAGCTAACTGCTTAGCTAGCCCTTCAACTGCCCGCGTTTCATCAAGCAGCTGCTGTACCCGTTCACCGCTAGCGTTTTTAAATCTATCGGTGTATAAAATATCGTACTCAAGCGACGCAACTTCACTACTATTATTAAACAGTGCGCGTTTTTTAATCATTGCATCGATACTGCTTTGCACTGAATTATTAGCACTGGCTAGCTCTTTTGTAAGCTCAAGTTTTTGAGTGAGATTCCGTAGCTCGTCTGTATTAGCGCCTCGGTATTTTCCTACACTAATATCGTAATCAAGTGCAGCTAAAGCACTGTCAGTACCGAATAGCGCAATCTCACGCTTTAGATTTGCAACACCATCTTGCACAGCTTTTACCGCATCGGCTGCCATTTTTTGTGCTTCGGTGACGACCGCTTTTTTGCCTTTCTTGATACCGTTAGCCATACCTTCAGCGGTTTGCTCACCGACTTTCTTCATGACCCGTGATGGCGAACGAATATCAAGTACACTTTTGGCTTTAGCGACCGCGCTTGATGCCATGCTGCCAATAGCTGTAGCAACACCGCTTGCGCCTTGCTTAATGCCGTTAATCAAACCGTTGACTATATCTCTACCGACTTGCAGCATACGACCGGGCAATTCTCTGAGCGTAGTCACGATGGTGTTTTTGATATTAATAATTGCGCCGCGGGTGTTAGCCACACCTCTATCCCAAGCCGCTTGCATGGTCGCAACCGTGTTCAAGACATAGCTTTTTATCTTATTAAACTCAGCATTAAGCCCAGCACTGATAGCAGCCCAGTTTTTAACAACTAGATAGCCACCAGCCGCGATTAAGGCGATGGCTGCCACAACCGCAAGTATTGGACTGGTTAAGACAGCTAGTGCAGCATTGAACGTCCAAGTTGCTGCGGCGCCTACACCCGCCGCCACTGACCAACTTGCGGTTGCCACAGTCATCACACCTGCTTGCACCGCTGCCGCTGCTGCCTGTACTTTCAATAGTATCAATGGCGCATTTGCTGCAATCAAAGCCACTGTAAGCGCACTTACTGCTACGCCTAGCGCAATAAAAGCAGGTTGATTCTCACTAACGACACGTTTTATTTCATCCCAGTTTTGATAAACCAAGGCGCCTGTCGCAAGCAATATACCAAGCCCTAGCACTGTTAGACCCATCGTAGTGCCTAATGCGGCGTAGGCGAGCTTTAAACCGTCAACAGTAGTTTTTGCTGCCGTAAATCCATCAACTGCTAGCTTTAGACCTAAAACCGTGCCAATTAATGACCCGCCAATAAGTGTAATTTGCTGAATCAGTTCAGGATTTGCAGACACCCATGTGCCGACAATTGCGACCATAGGAGTCATCTTTAGCAGCAATTCATTTAATGCAGGTATAAAGGCATCGCCAAGACTCGCCACCACTCCATCTATATTGTTTTTGATTAGGACCATTTTATTGGCAGACGTTGCGCTGATTTTCTCAAACTCAACATCCATTGAACCAAAATAATCCTTGGTTGTATTGACAGTCTCACCAAGCATTTCCCAGTTGTTTTCTAGTACGCCGACACTGCCTGCGAGCATCGTTATATCATCGCCAAATTCTTTACCGATAATTAAGGCGTTCGTGCCGATACGTTTTGACTGCTCTAGCTTATTGATAGCCTCAAGATAAGTAATAATGGCCTGCTTACCATCGGTTGCGACCAGCTTACTAAAGTCATCAATATTTAACCCCAACTGCTCAAAGCCGATTAATTGAGACTTGGTGGCATTGTCCAGTGTAGAAAATGAAGTTAATAATGAATTGACCGCCGTAGAAGCAACCTCGGCAGGCTTACCCATGGCAATCAATGCGCCGGTCAAGCCTAACGTTGCGTCCTCTGACAAGCCAAAGACTTTAGCGACACCACCGACACGTTGCAGTGAATCAATGAGCTGGGCGGCGGTAGCAGGGGTATTGTTTGATAGCGTATTAATCGCATCGCCAAGACGGTCGATATTTTCAATAGGTATCTGAAACACGTTAGCAATTTTTGCCATACTGTCAGCGGCTTGCTGCGCTGGTATATCAAAAGCAACACCCATCTTTGCCATGACTTCGGTGAAGTGAACCAAGTCTTTTTCTGCGATACCCAATTGACCGCCGGTAGCGGTAACAGCGGCCAGCTCTTCAAAAGTCTGCGGTATCTGCGTTGTCAGCGCCTGTAGCTCTTTACGCATATTTGCCAAGCCATTGCTTGAGGCAAAGTCTACAGTCTTATCAATCTCAGCCATCGAGCTTTCAAACGACATCGCTGTCTTTAATGATAATGCACCCATACCGGCAAGCGCTGTACCAACAACCAATGCCGCCTTGGTGGCGCTCTTACCTATTTGCCCAAAACTGGTGCTAGAGTTTTCTCGCGCTCGCCTGAGCTCATTATTATATCTGGCAGTATTTGCCTCCATAATAATTTGGATTCTACTCAATACCGACGCCATATCGCCACCCTATGATTAATTGTGATTGTTTTGCTGATTGACTTTTGATTTTAGGAAGTCTTTTAGCGCGGCTGCTTGAGCTTGTGCTTGCTGTTTGGCGTCTTGTATCCGTTGCTGTTCTTTTTGTTCAGGCGTTTGCAAGTTATAATCAAACAGCATAAAGTCTTCGACGCTTAGCTTTTCCTCACCGCCATAATTCTGCTTGCGCAAAGTGGCAAACTGTATATCTAAAAACTTCCCACCGAACGGCTCTACGTACTCATAAAATGCTTGCCACTCTGTTAGCTCTTTTGATGTGATGTTGTCATCAATCCAAGCCACCGACTTGCTCAAATGAGCGGCAAGTCGAAACTTAAATATACGTAGCGGGTGGGCGATTAGTTTTTTGCAGCTTCTTCTTTTGCCTCTGGTTGCAGGGCGTTGATGTCGCTTGATGCGTCGAAGACTTTTGACACAATGGCAGATGGAAAGCCTTTGACCATTTCCAAGTCGTCATCGTTAAACTCTAAAACACCATTTTCATCACACACTGAGTAGATAAATATCACAGCGCGGACGCCGTTGTTTTTTTGCTCTTTTTGCATTTGACGCTCTAAGCCTTCACGCTCAGCAGCAGTCATCACCTTAATAAACACTTCACCAAGGTCGGGAATCTCAATGGATTTGACGCTGGTTTTTAACTGCATAAAGTCTGCTTTGCTCAGGATTTTTCTTGATTCTTTTGTGCTCATATTGCTGCTCACTTATTAGTTAGGGATAATAAAAAAGGAAAATAAAAAGGCGTAGAGCCGGTTAGACCACTACACCTATAAAATTATTGCGCGAAAACCAACGACTAGACTGTTGGTGTTACTTCTGAGCTGATAACCAATACGCCTTCAACTTTTAGCATGTCCTTTTGCTCAGCGACCAAGTTAAACTCTTTGATCATACCGTCAAAGATAAAGCCTTCACCGGCAGCATCTATAAAGGTAATCTTATTTTTCAGCGTCGTATTGTTATTAAAAGCCGCTTTCAGCTCCATATGCTGAGGATCAGTCGGCATGTAGTACAAAGTAAACGCTATTTCTGACGTTTCGCGGAAGTTGGCCACTGCGTTCACAGTAGACGTGGCATCAGTAGGCGTCACATCCACCACTGTTTTGGGTAGATTAGGCATATCCATGCTGTTCAAAAACTGCACTTGGTTAAAAGTGGGCACATCATCGGTTGCAATACTCCAGGTGTACTGCGTGTTTACCAGCTTATCGGTTGAAATAGCCATATTTGTCACTCTCTCATTTGTGGGCGTTATATCTGAGGCTAATGCCTGAGATTGCATAATAGCGGTTGCTACGTTTGTTTAATTGGTTTGCCAGATATGGCATTCGATACTTTGTCTAAATAGCTTGGCGTCGTCCTCATACATATATCGGCGACTGTCATAGTGAAAAGGCTGCACGTTATTTTTAAGTATCTCAATCATCTGATTCGTCGTGTCTTCACAGCCATCATAATTGCTGTGATAGACATCCAACTGCAAGTAAGCCATCTCGCGACCGGTATAGCCCATGATGACGTTGGTGGCATTGGTGTTTAGTACGGTATAGACCAGATAAGGCAACCCTTTCTCAGAGTCAGGTCTGACCAGTGGATAGACCTTATTTTCAAACAGCGCACTTAGGTGGCTGTATATCACCTCGCTAGCTTTCATTGTTTATCCTTGTTAGCCAATCAGTACCTTATCGATCTCAACTTTCCATTTTTCTTTAAACTTATTCACACCTTCTTCATGCTTGCTGTCTACGGCAGGTCGCAGGAAGGGCGCTGCCGCCATCTTGCTAGTGCCATTTTCTATAAAGTACCAATAGAATGCCTTGCCAGATATGTAGATGCCGACCGCGGGCTTTTCGGTATATCTCATTTGCTTGGAGCGTATATTCTTTTTGAGCAGACCTGTTCTCTCTGGGGCGCGGGCCTTTGCTTCTTTTTTGATAGGTTGGATGCCAGCATTAAGGGCTTTCATCATCACCTTTTTTTTGGATGTATCCGCGAGTCTGTCAAACTGACTTTCTAGCTCATCCAAGCCTTCTATTCTAAAATCGACGCTCATAATGGAATCCTAGATAACAAAAAGCCCCATCAAATGACAGGGCTTTTTTTGATTGGTTTATAGATTATGTGGCGATGGGCTGACTCAGCATATCGCGTACTTTGCCTAGTTTAAGGTTGATAGGGAGAGCAAGTTTTTAATCACAAGCGCCTGCTAGTTTAGCGCCATATTCTGCTTGCTCTTTCGTGTATTTATCACCCGCTGAAGACGACAACTGAGTCACTAAGCCCTCACATGAAAATCCTGTAAATGATAAGTAGTTCTCAGCGGACCTACCTGCTTGCTCATTGTAGTCAATATCCATGCTATCAACCGCAATAGTAGCGTCGTCAATATTGTAACCATCGCCAGCATCAGATGATAACTGGTTGATTAAACCATCTCGCGAAAAACCCTGAAAACTAATATAGTTTTTAGCCGATCTAACGGCATTTTTCTGCTGATTAGTCATACCATTGTCTTCTGCGACCACCTCAGTTTCAGAAATCATGGGCTCAGCGACATCAGCCGATGTCGTCGTTTGTGCCACTGTTTTTTCTGCGTCATCTGAGCCAAAGATAAGCCCAATGATAAACAGCGCAACAACAATAATAATTATCCACTTAATTATCTTTTTCATATCAAACATGCCCATAACAGTAAAATCAATAGACAAGTATATTACGAGTGACAACATTAATCTAGCAATCACAGAAACAAAGTAGAAATATTAGATGCTTTTTAACATTAAGGTTAAATGCTCACGACCGCTTCTAGCATCGGCTAATGGTTCGCCATTTATCTCATAGCGCTTGCCGTCATGTTCCAATTGCATAGTGCTATCGATGTCCGTGCGGTAGCGAATGACGCACCGGGCGATGGTTTGACTGCCGGCAGCTTGAGCGGTCAGCACATCTTTGACGCTTAATGGCTCCATAGATGCCCACAATGTCAAATATGTCGTCCATACTGGTGGCAATACAGCGCCAGTAGGCGAGCGGCCACTGGTTTGTTTGAGTACAGTGATACGCTGCCGCAATCTACTCGCTTTTGTATTAGCTTGCTGTTGCGCTACGAGTGCTCTCATAATGGCTCCTAAGTAACGACAGGGGTGCGATATGGATAGAGTAGGGCAACCACTGGCTGAGGTAGATAGTTGCCATTGGTTGGGGCTGTGTTATCCACGTTGCGGTTATCATCGAAGTACCCAACCAGCATCAGCGCAGCCACTTTGATATCGTCATGCCCCGTTGCTGGTGTGTCTTTATCGATATAGCGATTGATAGCAGAGTCGGCGGCAGCGATATACATCGTTAGCGTCGCATCATTAGCATCATCATCATAGCGCAGGTGATGTTTGACCTCCTCAAGTGTTACCCATGCCATCATCATCCCCTTTTGTGTCGTCGTTCGCTGCTGGTGTTTTAGTAAATGGATTGTCACTAGCGTCACGCTTAGCGATAGCAGCGAGGCTAAAGTTCTGCTGCTGAATCATGGGGCTTTCACCACCAGACACAGCGGTATAGCCGATTTTGGCCCGCGCTTCATTCGGTGATAGTATCGAGCCGCCGACCGCTTTGGTTAGATATTCCATCTGACTGGACGAGTCCATTCTTAACAGTCCATCAAGACAAAACTCGGTTTCAACGCCGTTTTCTAAATCCAAGTGCTCATTAAGCAGGTTTTCGATACTCTCAAGATAGTGCTGTAGGCAGTCGCTATAGTAGATATCGTTATAGTCGCCGACTTTACCAGCGGGCGGCGGTGCCAATCCGACTTTAAACGCCGGTACACTAAACGCGGTACATATAATCTCACCTGACAGCTTGAGTTGCTCAACCAGCTGCGCATCTTGTGCGGCGACCGATATCGCTTGGTACGTCACCCCATCACTAAGCACGGCGGTGCGCCCTGTTCCAGTGCCAGAGTAATTGGCGTTCCACTTTTTGCTCATATCTTCTGATGTTTCTTTGGTTATTGCCCCTGGTGTCACCAAAATACCTGATGGACGCGATGCATTAGCAAAGAAAGCATGGGCGTTACGCTGGATACTGACGCCTTGACTCGCGGATAGAGCACAAGCCGTAATAGGAGACAAGCCAACTAATGGGTGATAAAAGCAGTTAAAGCGGTCATGGATAATCTCAGACGCTGGGACAATAATGTCATCAGCTAAGTTAAACAATCTATCGCGGCGGACTTGATAAAACACATTACCATTTGGGTCAACAAGTGGCTTCACGCGCTCAGAGTTTAAGATAAGCAGCTGCCATATATCGCCATATATGTCGCGTACTTTCCACACATAGGTATTGCCGTGTGCCGTTTTTTGTGAGGCCCAGCATTCAAAAAACTGCTGCGTGTTTTGGTAGTGATTTGGTTTGGCCAATAGCTTATTGGCGCGGCTTTTGGTTTCTTGACTGACGCCTGCAACCTTTTTTTTGGTCTTTATTTTGAGCTTGCCGATGTCGCGAGTGATAAGCGACATACAAGCAAATACCGCATGATGGCGCATTTGGTCGTTTTTGCTGACTTCGATTTCTTCATTGCGTTGCCATGCGCCGGTGAATGGCTCATGTATCGTGTGCCAAACATCACCATTGACAGCCTGGGCGGTGTTTGCTGATTTTTTGCCAGCTATCCAATCAATAAACTTGCCCATAATGTTTACTCTTTATCGGTTTTAGTTGTTGCTTTAGCCTTTGATTTTGTTTTAGGCTTTGGCTCGGTTGGCTCGGTTGGCTCGGTTGGCTCGGTTGGCTCGGTTGGCTCGGTTGGCTCGGTTGGCTCGGTTGGCTCGGTTGGCTCGGTTGGTGGTCCGACAAATAGATTGGGGTCAAGTGGTGGTTCAGATTCCAGACTACTGCTTTCATCAACTTCAGCAAAGCCAGTCAAAACCAAGATATTGCCATGGAAGTCGCTGACATCGTCAGTCGTACCAGCAGGGCCGTTGGGTGCGTCTTTAATGTATCTAATTTTCATAGTGACCTCGTATTTTTTAGGAGTAGATACTAATAGCGAAGGAAGGGCGCTAATAATACCTACTCATAAAAAACCTCACGTTTGACAGTGAGGTTTTCATTATTTCAAAGCGATATAGGCGCCGTTATGGAATTACATTGGTGTAGTCAATATAAGCAGCAGCAGCGGCACGGCGTTTAGACCAAGTAATATGGCGTTCCGCACGGATGGCAGTCATGTTTTTCTGCCACAAGTTAACGAGGGTCGATGCGCCCATGTCGATGGTCGCTTGATCACTAAATGCCACTTCGACGTCGCCATCATCCGCTAAATACAGTTCAGAGGGTTTGATTAGCGCGATAACATCGGCAGCAGTCTCGGACTCAATAACGGGCAATCCGTTTAGGGTTTTTTCACCTGATAGAGCATCCATGCCGCGATAGTATGGATTACCCAGTGCATCACGCAGCTCGCTCATGTCACTTGCACGAGTTTCACTCATGACGTAGTAAGCCCCATTTAGCGAGAGTTTGTTACTAATAAATGTTTTACGTAAAGCAGCGAGGTCGACGTTATACTCAGCAACACCAACGCCAGTATGGTCAATCTTGGTTGCGCCGTTAAGCACACCAGCTGGGCGGTCGTCTGTTGCAGCGGCAGTATCGATAAATGTATCGTCAATCACCTCTGCGCACGCTTCAATCAAATCATCACGCATCATCTGATCGGCGCTTGGTGAGGCAAGCTTGAGCAGTTCATCAGTGCGTACAATGATACCCGCAACTTTATGATGGCCAATATTAACTGACATAAATGTCGGATTTGTCGCTGGCTTTGGTTTGCCTTCGCCGACCCAACCCGCCACACTTCCGCTCGCAGCTCCAGGGATTTTGGCATTAAATGGGGCAGCGCGCATCATGGGCGCAAGCTTATCAACGATGGTTTGCTCTCGTAATAGTTCAATGAACTCACCAGCAAGCTGGTTTTCGATGATTAAATCGCTTGAATTACTAGTATCGAGCACGACCGCCTTTTCTAGCGCTTGGATGACACGCGGGTCCATACCTTGCGACTTGGCAATATCGATGGGGCTGACATAGTTGCCCTGCTTTTGTTGTAGGACGGCCAAAGCTTTTGCCTTGGTTAGCTGAGCAAAGCCAATACCTTTTTTGGCGTGATTTGGCTTAACTGTCACGCCTTTATCGGCTTGCGTAGGGTCTTTTGCACCTTCAGCGCTTGCATTCGCTTGCGCGGCGTTTTCACCGCCTGCGGGTGTGGCGTCTTTTTGCGCATCGGCGGCATCTTTGATGATTTCGTCGACGCGGTCGAGATTCTTTTGTAGCTTTGCGATGTCATCATCAATCGCTTGTATCTGCGTTTCTTCATCTTCATTAGTACTGCGATCTTCATCGAGTGATTTTTTGAGGATGCCAGTCTTAAGTCCTTTTTTAGACTTAATCGTGGCAAGAATCTGTGCGCGGCGTTGTTCCCAGGTCATAGGGGTTCTCCAATTTTAATTAACGGTATGCTGCCCCGATTTGGGTCAACTAAGGTGATGGTTTTGGATTTTTGCGCTACTGGCTCATGGTTAGCCAATGGCGCGGTTTTAACGCTTTTAGGTGTGGTTGTATCGGCCGTAGATTTTGGGGGCGTGTCAGTAGGGTTTTGAGCGTCCAAAAAAGCTTGCTTGATATTTTTTACGCTGGTTATCTTCCCATCAGGGTTTGCAGGGATGGTAACGGCTGATAACTCATACCATTCCCACTCTTTGATGTGTAGGCCGTAGCTGTCATCAAGGTATTGGTACTCAAGCAGGCGAAAGCCAATAGACAAACCCTTGACCAGCCCAGACTTGATAGACTGCCATGCCTCATCAATGCGATTTTTAAGCGGCCCGTCATCGTCAATTTTTACGATGGTAGCGGTGATCTCAATGCCATCACTGGTGACAGTAGCGGCGGTGACTTCACCAATCGGCTCATTGTGCTTGTGCTGCCACAATAACGGCATGGGTAGGGCAAACTGTGCGCCTTCCATATCCATGATGTCGTTGTCGCGGTCCTGTTTGGGAGTGGAGGCGATGCCAGTGATAGTGCGTGTGTCACCGTCCTCGCTAATCTCTTTGACTTTTAAGGTACTGTAGGCTTTGGTCATAGTGAGTCTCGTTATAAAATTTGGGCAAAATAAAACCGCCCTTATCGGCGGTCTTGGTTGTCTTTTTTACGTCGCTTTGAGTAAGTGACGATGGCTATGTCAATCGCCAGCAAAATGGCTTTGAGTATTCGTGATTTATTTGTCATGGCATCTGCTCACTTATGTGGTTTTTCTGGCAGCGGCATCGTCGGTCTTGGCTGATAGCCTTTGCCATTGGTGCCATCATAATCAATGGGTTTAACGGGTTTTCTGAATGCGGTTAATGACGCGCAAATCGTGCCTAAAACTAAACCTGCCATGAATATAAGTGCGAAAAGAACGTTATAGCTTAGGTAGATGCACATAATCAAATCCTAGATGTAAAAAACCCACCGATAGGTGGGTTTAGTTTGCTAGTTATTTAATTTATTAGTAAGACACACGTAACTTACTAACAATGGAACTAGTTGTATTTTCGTCTTGTGAGGGGTGTTTAGGTTTGATTCCTTTTACCAGTTGATCGCCTATTGACTGAGGGAGATAGCAGTTAATTGCGAAATGCTGATAAGGGTTATCAGGCAGAGAAAAAACTGGCTGAGTCCGTTCGCCTTGTTTTACAAATTTATTTAGCACTGCTTTGAATGGCTTTTCTTCACCTCTAACAACCCAATATCCGATATTTTCTTTAAAGTCACTTTCATCATAGTCCGAGTCTATATTAATATTTACCCAGTCATTTTCTTCTATGGTTTCGCGTATATACCAAGACTTGCGAAGCGGTGCCTCTGCATGCCATATTTTAGCTCGATCCATAGCTTGCAGAGAGTACCCTGCCTGAACATTATTAACTGCTAACGATTTAGCAAATTCAAAAGCTGTTTTTTCTAATTCCTCGAACGTTACATCTATACTCATTGCATCACACTCCATGTTAAAACATCGTTTTGATTGAATTAACTTATGTTGGGGGCGTGATTTATAATTCAAGAGTTTAGATGAAAAATAGCGCTGGTCCATCTGTGTTAGGCGCTTCAGGATTAAGGCTCATCAAGGCGACCCCATTCAGCATGCCAATGACAGGATCAATCTTTGCGGTACCAGATTCAGCTTTACTAATCATCGTGCCACTACCGCGCACCACGGTACGAGAGTTGCCCACACACCACGCCATCATGTCTTGGTCAGCGTGTAGTAAGTGCTTTCGCGCGATTTTGTTTTCTGAAGTTTTGATATAGCCTGCCATCTTAAAGCCTTGGCTGACTCCGATAAGCTTGTCTTCTGGTATTTCTACAGCCGTCAGCTCTTCAATCAGTGTGCCAATGCCGAGTGGGTCAAGCCCGATACTATCAAGCTTGCCGCTGTCATGTATTTGCTTGCATAACTGAGCGACTTGCTCAGACTCATCACCGATGTTTTTTACAATGATAAGGTCGCCGTCTTTCTCGAACCCTTTTAGCATTGGGGCGATAGACATGCGACGTTCTAAAGCAATTGTATGACACCAAGCGCGGGTCCATACCCACCAAGGTTTGACTTGCACCTTTTGATTGGTGATGTTGTCAGTGTATTCACGTAGCACAGTGGGCAGGCGGCCAATGGCAGCGAAGCCAAGTAAGTCGTCAAGACCACCGCCATCGATGCCGACAGTGATTACCTCAGAAGCCTCAATTAGCTCATCGAGCGTAAATGGCTTGGGTGCTTTAGCAGCTTCCCAAAACTCAGCGGCTGCCCAACGATTGGCGCGTAGCGAGATACCGATTTGTACGTTGAGATGCTTAGCAGTAAAGTCTTGCAGCTCTTCTTTGCCCTCATCTTCTGCTTTTTTAAATTCACGCTCTAAGAACTTAACACTGACAGACGCACCAAGATTAGGATTGGTGATATACCAGTTTTCTGGGTTGAGATATAACTCATCGTCGATGTATTTTTGTGGGAACTCATAGAGCAGCCCCAAGAACTGCGGGTCAACGACTTTGCCGTCGCGTACTGCGCGAGCATAGTCTAGTTTTTGTTTAAAGATGCCAGCAGGCTGCTCATCGGGCATGGTGCTTAGATATACCACGAACCCTTCTGGCCGTGATGCCAATCCGCCGGTGGCTTCACGCAGCATAGAAGCGGCATTGGCGCGTTTGCCAAATAACCAAAGCTCATCGATTAGCACATGACTGAATTTACTGCCCCCTAACGTGTCAGATTCAGCTGCATATACCTTTAGGGTGGCATTGGTGCCTAAATGCGTAATAGTACGCGTGTGCGGCGATACGTTGAACATGGCAGCCAGTTCGGGGTCAGCACTAATCATGTCGCTTGCGGGGCCATAACTGGCGTTGGCAACTTCTTTTGTCGGTGCGATAATCGCGAGGCTTGCACTGAAGCGCTCATTAAGCACTAGCGCGATCATCATAATGCCAGCGGCAAGCGTAGACTTGGTATTCTTTTTACTGATAAGCAGAAAGAACTCAGTAATTAGTCGCTCTTTACTCTCAGTGTTATAAGCGCCAAAAATAGCAGCGATAAACTCACGAGCCCATTCGCGGGTAACATCACCGGCGGGTGGGCTGCCAATCATATCGACTAGTATTAGACTGTCAAATATTTTGAGTGCAATATCAGCCACGTCCTGATTGAGCGGCTTGCACGGCATCAATGACTCACCGGCGACGATGCGCTTTTCCCAGTCGGGCAAGGCTGTCGACCAGGTATCTATCATGATGGGCTCTTATTGCGTTGTCTTAGATGTGAGTAAATCCTGCTGATTGCCTAATGTCGCAAACCTACCAGTGTTAGTAGCAGTTTTAGCATCCAGTTTGCCTTGCTCTTTCTTACCAATTGGTGCAGGTTTTGGTTCTTCGTATTGGATTGCAATAGTGGCGCAGCTGATGCGGTCTTTCATTGATTTTTTAGAGTCTTTATATACCGTTTGAAAGAAGTGTAGGGCATTGACGAGCTCAACGACTTCAGCGGTTTCGCCTTCAGTAGTTTCACCAGTCTTTAAAAGTTTAATGGCGCGTAATTCAGTGATGCGATCTTGGACCAATTCATCGTCATCAAGATTTTTGAGTTGCCGTTTTGCATTAGCTTCGTTTTTAGCTTTATAGCCAGCGGCTGCCATCGCCTCTAATTCGTCAAGGCCGTCAGCGACGTTTTGACAGTACGCTTCCTTTCTTTTAGTTAGTGACATAATGAGAACC
>Ga0208301_1000097_pt1 | contig 34148 bp, 29 predicted proteins | sample 25BtaG_FD_184100 | JGI IMG/M metagenome (GOLD analysis project Ga0208301, IMG submission 184100) | Marine viral communities from Cariaco Basin, Caribbean Sea - 25B_WHOI_OMZ_CsCl (SPAdes) (version 2) | ecosystem: Environmental > Aquatic > Marine > Oceanic | place: Caribbean Sea: Cariaco Basin...
CCCTCAGCGACCGGGTGCAGGAAGTGCGGGTCACCAACCGCCTGACCGATTCACCGGCCTGTCTGGTTGTAGGTGACTTCGACATGGGCGCGCAGATGAAGAAGATCATGGAAGCCGCCGGCCAGAAAGTGCCGGACAGCAAGCCGATCTTTGAAATCAATGTGGACCATCCGTTGGTCCAGCGCCTTGAGAGTGAGAAGGGCGAAGAGCGGTTCAACGAGCTCTCGGCCGTCATTCTGGACCAGGCCACCCTGGCCAGCGGTGAGCAGCTCCCGGACCCGGGTGCCTATGTCACCCGCCTGAACCGTCTGCTGCTTGAACTGGCCAACTGAGGCCTGGAGCCGGTCCTGCGTCGGATTACGCCGTTGGCTAATCCGACCTACAACTCAGGGTAGGTCGGATTAGGCGAAGCCGTAATCCGACAAAAAGGTCAGCATCAGATGCAGCAGATCATTGTGGATATCAGCATCAGCCCTGATGAGTGGATCAAACTCTATCAGGGCGTTGCCACCGATGTTCACACCACGGCCCGGGACGGACGTTCTGTCCGGTTCCCGGCTCGTATACTCTCCCGTTTCTACCTCCGCGATGGCATTCGCGGCAGTTTCCGCATCGTTTTTGACGATGCCGGCAAGTTCTCGTCCATCGATCGCCTCTAATCACTTAGTGATATTCACTCATAAATAAAAGCTTTCACAAATGTATTTTTAATTAATTGTATTGCGCGATCTTTCCCGCGCTATGGTGGAGCTGTTCTCGTTAGGCAGGAGCAGATCCATGTCGAATATGTTCTCACTCAGTCGTTCTACCGCATGGCCCGATTTTCTCGGAATCCTGACGGATTACTCGAGCGATTATGCTTGTGCCCAGTAAGCGGAATGAAGCCCGCAGAGCCTGCGGAAAACCTTATAGGCACACGCTATCCGGGATATAAGAATTACTCAGAGCAGAGTAATTATTGTGTCCTATAGTTAGAAGTGCCGAATTGAAGCAGTGTCGTTTTGCCAAACCCAATGAGGAGAGAGAAATGACAGATAATAACAGCGCGGGTGGAAAGTGCCCCGTCATGCATGGAAGCAGTACCGCCCATGCGCAGGACAATACCAGTTGGTGGCCGGAAAACCTCAATCTTGACATCCTTCACCAGCATGATCGGAAAACAAATCCCCTGGGTGAGGATTTCGACTATCGGGAAGAGGTAAAAAAGCTCGATTACGAAGCGCTTGAGAAAGACATGCACGAGCTGATGACCAATAGCCAGGAATGGTGGCCTGCGGACTGGGGCCATTACGGTGGCCTGATGATTCGCCTGGCATGGCACGCGGCGGGAACCTATCGGCTGGCTGATGGCCGTGGTGGTGCCGGCACTGGTAACCAGCGTTTCGCACCGATCAATTCCTGGCCTGACAACGGCAACCTGGATAAAGCCCGGCGTCTGCTATGGCCGCTCAAGAAAAAGTATGGCAACAAGGTGAGCTGGGCCGACCTGTTTATTCTGGCCGGCAACGTCGCTTATGAGTCCTTCGGTCTGAAAACCTTCGGCTTCTCTTACGGTCGCGAGGATATCTGGCATCCGGAAAAAGACATCTACTGGGGTGCTGAGAAAGAGTGGCTGGCACCCTCAGACAGCCGTTATGAAGACCTTGAAAAGCCGGACACCATGGAAAACCCGCTGGCTGCCGTCCAGATGGGCCTGATCTATGTGAACCCGGAAGGGGTGAACGGCCAGCCGGATCCGCAAAAATCGGCAGAGCAGGTCCGCGTGACTTTCGCTCGTATGGCGATGGATGATGAGGAAACTGCGGCGCTGACAGCCGGTGGTCACACGGTTGGTAAAACTCACGGTAATGGCGATGCCGATGCCCTTGGTGCCGAGCCGGAAGCTGCGGACGTCCATGAACAGGGCCTCGGCTGGCACAACCCGAACCTGAAGGGCAAAGCCACCAACGCGATCACCTCCGGTCTGGAAGGTGCCTGGACCACCAACCCGACCAAGTTCGACATGGGGTATTTCGATCTCCTGTTCGGCTACGAATGGCAGCTGACCAAGAGCCCGGCTGGTGCAAACCAGTGGGAGCCGGTCGATATCAAAGAAGAGGATATGCCGGTTGATTCGACCGATCCATCCGTCCGCCGCAAACCGATGATGACCGATGCGGATATGGCGATGAAAGTCGATCCGAAGTACCGCGCGATCTGTGAGAAGTTCATGGCAGATCCCGAGTACTTCAGGGACTGCTTCGCCCGGGCCTGGTTCAAACTGACGCACCGGGATATGGGGCCGAAGTCCCGTTACATTGGCCCGGATGTGCCGTCTGAAGATCTGATCTGGCAGGATCCGGTTCCCCAGGGCGAGACCAATTACATTGAGGAAGTGGTCAAAGAGAAGATTGCCGACGCGGGCCTGAGCCTGAACGAACTGGTCTGCACCGCCTGGGACAGCGCCCGCACTTTCCGGGGTTCGGACATGCGTGGTGGCGCCAACGGTGCTCGCATTCGACTGGCCCCGCAGAAGAGCTGGGAAGGCAATGAGCCAGACCGTCTCGCCAAGGTGCTCAAAGTGTATGAGCAGATTTCTGACGACACCGGCGCCAGCATGGCTGATGTCATCGTGCTGGGTGGCAATCTGGGCATCGAGATGGCGGCGAAGGCTGCCGGCCATGAGGTTCACGTTCCTTTCCTTAAAGGCCGTGGCGATGCAACCGATGAAATGACGGATGCGGAATCCTTCGAACCGCTGGAGCCGCTGGCCGATGGCTTCCGTAACTGGCAGAAGAAGGATTACGTGGTCAAGCCGGAAGAGATGCTTCTGGATCGCGCCCAGCTGATGGGCCTGACGGCCCCGGAGATGACCGTCCTGCTCGGTGGCATGCGGGTGCTAGGCACCAACCACGGTGGCACCAAGCACGGCGTACTCACGGATCGGGTTGGCCAGCTGACCAACGATTTCTTCGTGAACCTGACCGACATGGCGAACCGTTGGGAGCCAACTGGCAAGAACTCATACAATATCGTGGATCGCAACAGCGGCAACACCAAGTTCACTGCGACCCGTGTTGATCTTGTGTTTGGTTCCAACTCCATTCTGCGTAGCTACGCTGAGGTGTATGCCCAGGACGACAACGAAGAGAAGTTCGTGAAGGACTTTGTTGCAGCCTGGACCAAGGTCATGAACGCCGATCGGTTCGACGTTAAATAAGGCCTGTGAGTAAGCGATTGGGCACCCCGGTATCGGGGTGCCCGTCTATCAACTTCCCGCCAAATTCCTTACAATCCGCTCCGTCTGATTTTTGATCAGTCTCACCCTGAAAAGACCTTCTTGATGCTGGAGCACTCATGCGGATCATTCTTGCCCCGATGGAGGGGCTGGTCGACGCACCCATCCGTGAAACCCTGACCGGGGTCGGCGGTATTGACCGGTGTGTAACTGAATTCGTTCGCGTGACCCACGGCATGCTGCCGCCGAGAGTGTTCTACAAATACGCCCCCGAGCTCCATAATCAGTGTCTTACCCGGGAGGGTACGCCTGTTGCGCTTCAGTTGCTGGGCTCGGATCCCTGCCAGATGGCACACCATGGCGTGCGGGCTGCGGAACTCGGCGCCACCCAAGTGGACATCAACTTTGGCTGCCCGGCCAAAACCGTGAACAAGCATAAGGGTGGTTGTGTGTTGATGCGTGAGCCTGAGCTGATGCACGAGATTGTGGCCGCAGTACGCCAGGCCGTGCCCGTGCATGTGCCCGTCACGGCCAAGATGCGGCTGGGCTATGACGACCGGTCCATGGGTGTGGCCTGTGCCCAGGCGCTGGAAGCCGCCGGAGCCGAAGAGATTGTCATCCATGCCCGCAGCAAGGTGGATGGCTACAAACCGCCCGCCTATTGGGAGGAAATCGCCCGGGCACGGGAAGCGGTGAACACCCATATCATTGCCAATGGTGAGATCTGGACCGTCGCGGATTACTGGCGATGCCGTGAGATATCCGGTTGTGACGACGTAATGATTGGCCGTGGCCTGATTGCCCGGCCAGACCTGGCCAGGCAGATCAAGGCCAGCCAGCAGGGCGAAACGATACCGGATATGACCTGGCTGGAAGCTGTGGCCCTGGTTCGCGAGTACGCCACGGTCCTGCAGGGCTGGCTCGAAGACCGTTATGTCACTGGCCGCATCAAGCAATGGCTGAACTTTCTGCGGCTGGGCTTTGCCGAAGCGGAGGCCCTCTGGCCCGAGGCCCGGAAGCTTCGGCAGGTGGCCCCCATGCTGGCCTGTCTGGAACAGCCGATACCCCTCAAGGATTCGCGCGCGGCCTGAGCCTTCTTTCCCGAATCAAATCCTTCCTGCTGACTACACTGGTACTAACAGCGTTATCGTTCGTATCAACGCTGGTACCAACAACAAAACAAGTGGGAGGCGAAAACATGTCACAGGGACTATTCCAAAACACGCTCGCCGTTGCGGGGGCGTCTGCCTGTCTTTTGCTGGGTGCCGCCGTGCCGGCCTTTGCTGATGACCACGTGGTGAAAGTCACTCCCCTCGGCAGCCATGACGGCGAATTCTGCAGCCGGGACCGGGCACTGGTCTTCGAAGACCCCAATGGCACCCGCATACTCTACGATGCCGGGCGCACTGTGGCCGGGCCTGATGACCCGCGGCTGGGTAAAATCGATATCATTCTGGTCTCTCACATGCATGGGGACCACGTTGGCGATCAGCGAATCAGCGAGACTAACCAGGGATCCTGTGCTTCACCGGAAACCGGCGTCTCCACGTTGCCGCAATCCAACACCGTGGATATTGCGGTAAAACATAACGCCAAGATTGTAACCGGCAGTGAGATGCCCGCGTTCTTTGCTGCCAAACTGAAGAATGCCGGCAGCGACCCTGGCAACTCGATGCTGGTGCGTTTCGGTGGTGAGCGGGAAGTAGGCGGCGTTGCCATCACGACCGTGCCTGCGGTGCACAGCAACGGCGTATCCCCCTCATTCCTGACCGGGCCGCTGGCGGAGCACCTGAAAGCAGCCGGGGTGGGAGCCAGTGTGGGGCCGCCCACCGGTTACGTGCTGAAGTTCTCCAACGGCCTGGTGGTCTATCTGTCGGGCGACACCGGCATTACCGCCGAGCAGAAATTGGTGATCAATGATCATTACGGCGCCGGGCTGACGGTCATGAACATTGGCGACACCTACACCACCGGGCCGACCCAGGCGGCCTACGTGATCAATGATCTGGTGCAGCCCAAGGCGGTGATTCCTTCCCACGCCAACGAGCCGGCCACCTCCGGCGGCAAGGTGCAGGAGGGTACCCGAACCGCAGTGTTCCGGGACTCAGTCAAGGTGCCGGTTCATGTCCCGCTCAGTGGCCGCACCATGGCATTTAACGGCGAGGCCAGCTGCGTTTCCGGCTGCGACTGAGTCACGGACGTCAGGGTTTTGGCAATGGGAGACTGGTTGGGTTCAGTCTTCCATGTCCGGCCGGTAGCTGCCTGAGCGTGCAGCCCCGTTGAGGCGGGCCCGTTTCAGCATTGCTGACTGGGCCTCAGGTCCGTTATCAAGATTTCCCGCCCAGGCCTTCTGGGCCGGTTCCTGCAAGGCCCGGCCATAGGAAAAACTCAGCGCCCAGGGCTGGGCGCCCATGCTGTTCATCGCATTGAGATTTGCGGTGGCTTCCTCCGGTGTCTGGCCGCCGGACAGAAAACAGATGCCCGGCACGGCGGCCGGCACCGCCCGGCGAAAGACGTTGAGGGTTGCTGCCGCCACTGTGTCCGGAGATGCCTTCGGATTTTCCTTGCCAGGCGTTACCATGCTGGGCTTCAGAATCATGTGTTCCAGTGTCACTTTGTGCCGGTAGAGGGCGTGGAAAACCTCGCGAATCACCGCTTCGCTCACTTCCGCGCTGCGCTCAATGGTGTGGTTGCCATCAATCAACACCTCCGGCTCCACGATGGGCACGATGCCCAGGGACTGGCAGGTAGCCGCATAACGGGCGAGCACCTCGGCGTTCGCCTCAACGGCCTGCCGTGAGGGCAGGGTGTCCGAGATATGGAACACATCGCGCCATTTGGCAAACCGCGCACCCTGGTTCTTGTAGATTTCCAGGCGATCCTCCAGCCCATCCAGGCCAAAGGTAATTTCATCACCGGGCGCATTAACCAGCGGGCCCTTGCCCTTGTCCACCTTGATGCCCGGCACTATGCCTTTGCTGGCCAGCAGCTTCGGCATGGCCACGTTGTCCAGGCTGGTCTGGCCCAGGGTTTCCTCAAACAGAATCACGCCGCTGATAAACTCCCCCAGCCCCGAGGCGGAAAAAATGAGGCTGCGATACTCCCGTCGCTTTTCTTCGCTGGACTCAACGCCGACGGCCTTGAAACGCTTGGCGATGGTGGGGTGGCTTTCGTCCGCCGCGAGAATTCCCTTGCCGGGCTGAACCAGTTCCCGGACGGTGGCGTTCAGTTCTTCCTGTGTGGTCATAGTGAGCTCCTGAATAAATCGTGACACTCTGAATGTGCGTTCGGGCTGTCTCTCATTGTAGACGTTGAATGACGCTTCGGAATTTGATCTGGGCTAAGGCAAAAACGGCTTCCGTGAATTAGGCTTTCCCTGATAACAACAGGAAAAAGGGAAGCCTGAATATGAAAACCGTTGTCAGTGTCAGCCAGGGATCTGCCGAATTCGATTACGATCTGGAAACCTCCTTCCTCGGCCAGCCTTTCCGGATTATCCGAATTGGCACAGACGGCGATCTTTTCAGGGCGGAAGCGGTGCTCGAATCGGTGCATACGCAGGCAGACGCCATTGGTCTGAGCATGGTCCACGATCACTACGAGGTGGGCCGCGAGCAGCTTGAACATCCGGATACCGCCCGCCTGGAAGCCTGTGTTCCGGACAGGCCGGTTACCACCGGTGCGGGCCTGCGGGCAATCCTGCAGGAGTGGGCGGTACGCCATACCCAGTCCGAACTTGGCCATTTCTTCGACAACGCTCGTGTGCTTTTCATGAACGGCCAGGCCGGCTATCGGATTGCCAAGGCGCTGTCGGAACATACCGAAAACCTGTTGTTCGCCGATCCCTACACCGATTTCGGAGTGCCCAGACTGCTGACTTCCCTGAAGCAGCTGGAAACTTATACCTCGCTGACCGCTCCGATCATGTTCCGGCCGGCCGCTGTGAAAGCCGTGGAAACCATTCTACGCACGCCGGTTTATCGATTGGGTGAAAGTCTGGTGAAAGGATCGCTGCACCATGCTGTGTCCGAAGCCCATGTGATTGTGGCTTCTATCGGAGACCTGGAGCACTTCACCCAGAAAGAACTTGATGGCAAGACCATCATCACCTCACGGGTCACCGACACGGCTCTTGATTGGATGCGGTCCCGACGGGTGGCCATGGTGGTGGACTACAGCCCCTGGCTGGAGGGCCGGCCGGTGGGGGTGAATGTCATGGAGGCGATGATCAGCGCGGCACTCTCCCGAACTCCGGATCAGTTGGGTCCGGATGACTACCTGGATGTTATCCAGAGCCTCGGTATCGAACCACGAATCCTGTATCCGGATGGTTACCGTCGGGTTAACCGGTTTGCGTTTGTCATTCATCCCCTGTCGCAGCAATACCTTACGAAAACGCCGCCCCTGGACTGGATTGCCAATGTCTCGCCCCCTGTGGTGATGAACCTGGTTGAAAAGGCCATAGCCTATTCACCGCCGTTTATCTACTCAAAGGTGTCCGGAATCCGGTCCCCCAATGGCGATGAGGTAGAGGGCTGGCTCATTACGGTTGGTGGCACCCCTCGGGAAATCATGGCGCACGGACCGGAATTTACCTATGCCAAGCTGCTGCAGGCGGCAAAGCTGGCGAAGAAGCTTGGCGCCCAGATCATGGGTCTGGGTGCGTTTACCAAGGTTGTGGGGGATGCCGGTATTACCGTGGCCAAACGGGCACCGCTGCCGATCACAACAGGTAACAGCTACAGTGCCTCTGGCGCCCTCTGGGCGGCCCACGACGCCATGAAGAAAATAGGGCGGGTGAGTATCGGCCCCAGTGGCAAAGCCGCTGGTAAGGCCATGGTGGTGGGCGCAACGGGGGCTATCGGTTCGGTCTGCGCAAGATTGTTGGCCAAGGCAGTCGATGAGGTATACCTCGCTGCACCGGAACCGGCCAAACTGCTCGCACTGAAGGAAAGCATCGAACAGGAAACGCCGGGGGCCATCGTGCATGTTGCCGGTTCTGCCGAACGCGACCTGGCCGACATGGACATGATCGTGACCGCCACCTCCGGTGCCGGCAAACGTATTCTCGATATCATGAAAGTGAAGCCCGGCTGCGTGATCACCGACGTAGCCCGCCCCCTGGATATTCCGGCGGAAGATGTGGCGAAACGCCCGGATGTGCTGGTCATCGAATCCGGCGAGATCCAGTTACCGGGTGAAGTGCACATGAAAGACATCGGGTTGCCCAAAGGCATCGCCTATGCCTGCCTGGCAGAGACCATTGTGCTGGCTCTGGAAGCGCGGTTCGAGAACTTCACCCTGGGCCGGAACATTGAGTGGGAGAAGGTGCGGGAAATCTACAAGCTGGGCCTGAAGCATGGCATGAAGCTGGCCGCCATTTCCGGGGTGAACGGTGTGTTCACCGAGGAGGACTTCGAACGGGTTCGAGTCCTGGCGGCCAGCGCAGAACACCCGGCAGAGGGCGCGAGCACTCCAGCGTAGCGTGGTTGGCTCAGCCTCCGATAATCACGGTTCCGCTGCCAATGGTAACGCCGCCGCAGCTGATGGCGCTGCCGGTTACCGCTGCTGGCTTACCATCGATCATCACCGTGCCGGAGCCGGCCGCAATCGTGCGGGGGTGAGGGGGATGCTTGGGTTTGGAGTGCGGCGCCAGGGCGTCGCCCATGCGGGCGGCCGGTTTGCCATCAATCAGTACCGTCGGGGCGCCCGAAATAACCGGGGTGGGCGGGAAGCCCTCGTGGTCGGTGCCCATATCGCCTAACAGAACGGCATTTTTTCCGCTCATTCCCTGTCTCCTTTGTTCTTCCATGAGTGAATTGGGGCGGCCCTCGATGGCCGCTCCCTGATAACTGTCAACGCAGAGGCGAGTCTAGCAGAACTTTTTACGTCAGGCCTGCTTTCGCAGCACGGGCCGCGTGCAGCTTTCGGTAGCTTTCGATCAATCGCTGATGCTTCTCAAGCCCGTCCAGTTGCATGTTGGTCGGTTCCAGACCATGGAAACGAACCGTGCCCTCCACCGAGCCGACAACCGCTTCCATGGTTTTCTCGCCGAACATGCGGGTGAAGTTGGTGATGTAGTCGTCCAGCTCCATCTCGTCATCCAGGGTGACTTCCAGCACTGCGGACATGGCCCGGTAGAACAGGCCACGCTCAACGGTGTTGTCGTTGAACTGCAGGAACATGTCGACGAACTCCAGGGCTTCCTCGTGCCACTGCAGGGCAAGGCAGATCAGGATCTTCAGCTCCAGGATGGTGAGCTGGCCCCAGACGGTGTTCTCATCAAACTCCACACCGATCAGGGTGATGATCGTCATGTAGTTATCGAGCTGGCTGGCTTCCAGGCGTTCCACCAGATCCGCCAGCTGCTCCTCGTCCAAACGGTGCAGATTAAGGATGTCTTCCCGGTAGTCCAGGGCCATGTTGGTGTTATCCATGATCAGGTCTTCCACCGGATACACCTCGGAATAGCCCGGAACCAGGATCCGGCAGACCGGCGCGCCCAGTTCCTCGTAGACCGCCACATACACCTCTTTACCCAGTTCGCTCACGATAGTGAACAGGCGATCGGCTTCTTCAGCGTTGGTGCCGGAAAAATCCCATTCGACAAAACCGTAATCGGCTTTGGCGCTGAAGAAGCGCCAGGACACGACGCCGGTGGAGTCGATGAAGTGCTCCACAAAGTTGTTCGGCTCGGTAACCGCCAGACTGTTGAAGGTGGGCGCCGGCACATCGTTGAGGCCTTCGAAACTTCGGCCCTGCAGCAGCTCGGTCAGGCTCCGTTCCAGGGCCACCTCGAAGCTTGGGTGGGCGCCAAAGGACGCAAACACGCCGCCGGTTCGCGGGTTCATCAGGGTGACGCACATCACCGGGAACTGGCCGCCCAGGGAGGCATCTTTCACCAGGGTCGGGAAGCCCTGGGCTTCCAGGGCCTCAATGCCTTCCAGGATGTCCGGGTATTTTTCCAAAACCTCCCGGGGCACGTCCGGCAGGGCAATTTCCTCTTCTATAATCTGCTTCTTCACCGCCCGTTCGAAAATCTCCGAGAGGCACTGCACTTCAGCCTCGTTCAGCGTGTTACCGGCACTCATGCCGTTGCTCAGGAACAGGTTCTCGATCAGGTTGGAGGGGAAATACACCACTTCGCCATCGGACTGGCGCACGAACGGCAGGGAGACAATGCCGCGTTCAACCTTCCCGGAGTTGGTGTCGATCAGGTTGGAGCCGCGCAGCTCGCCGTCCGGGTTGTAGATGGCCAGGCAGTGGTCATCCAGAATCCCGTCGGGCAGCTCGTCGTTGGGGCCGGGCTTGAACCACTTTTCGTTTGGATAGTGGACGAACTCGCTGTTGGCGATTTCCTCGCCAAAGAACTGATCGTTGTAGAAAAAGTTGCAGCTGAGCCGCTCGATGAACTCACCCAGGGCCGAGCACAGGGCGCTTTCCTTGGTGGCACCCTTGCCATTGGTGAAGCACATGGGTGAGGCAGCGTCGCGGATATGCAGGGACCACACGTGCGGCACGATGTTCCGCCAGGACGCAATCTCGATCTTCATGCCCAGCTCTTCGAGAATGCCGGTCATGTTGGCGATGGTCTGCTCCAGGGGCAGGTCCTTGCCTTCGATAAAGGTCAGGGTGTCGCCTTCCGGCTGGGTCATCAGGAGTGCCTGGGCGTCCGCATCCAGGTTCTCGACGGTTTCAATCTCGAAGGTGGGGCCGGTCTGGACCACCTTCTTCACGGTGCAGCGGTCGATAGAGCGCAGAATGCCCTGACGGTCTTTCTCGGAGATGTCCTCGGGCAGCTCGACAGAAATTTTGAAGATCTGGTTGTAGCGGTTTTCCGGGTCCACGATGTTGTTCTGGGACAGCCGGATGTTCTCGGTGGGAATGTCCCTGGCCAGGCAGTATACCCGGACAAAATAGGCCGCGCACAGGGCAGAGGAAGCCAGGAAGTAATCAAACGGGCTGGGCGCCGAGCCGTCGCCTTTGTAACGGATAGGCTGGTCCGTCACGACCGTGAAATCGTCAAACTTGGCTTCAAGTCTGAGGTTCTCGAGAAAATTGACGTTGATTTCCATTACAAAGAGTCCTGGATCGGAGAATTTGGCGCGCCATGGCTTTTAATGGCGGCCATTATCCAGTTTTTGCAGGCGTTCGTCTTGGTCGGTTTTCTACGGATGCATTAATGCCATTTCAACCGCCTGAGCTGCGTGTATCTCCGTGGTATCGTATAGAGGAACCTCGGTATCCGCCTGGCGGATCAGCAGGCCGATTTCGGTGCAGCCGAGGATCACCGCCTGCGCGCCTCGCCCGGAAAGCGAGGCAACGATATCCAGGTAAGAGCTGCGCGATTCGGGGATAATTTCGCCCCGACAGAGCTCCTCATAGATAACCCGATGCACCTCATCGCGTTGGGCTTCGTGCGGTGTAATCACCTCAATCCCCGCATCTTCCAACCGGTCGCGGTAAAACGCCTGTTCCATGGTGAATAGCGTACCCAACAGGCCCACCCGGGTAACGCCATCGTGCTTGAGTACCTGCGCGGTTGCATCGGCAATGTGCAGCAACGGAATCTGGATGGTCTGTCCAATCTCGGGAGCCACCTTGTGCATGGTATTGGTGCCGATCACCAGGAAATCCGCGCCAGCCTTTTGCAGTGACAGGGCCGCGCCCGAGAGAATGTCCGCCGTGGCAGCCCAGTCGCCTTTGTGCTGTAGTGCTTCGATCTCGGCGAAATCCACGCTGAAAAGCACCAGTTTGGCCGAATGCAGACCGCCCAACCGGGCTTTTACGCCCTCGTTGAGCAGCCGGTAGTAGGTTTGGGTGGATTCCCAGCTCATGCCGCCGAGAAGGCCAATGGTTTTCATGGGTAACCTCCGTATTATCCGCTAACCGCCACAATAATCAGCGCCATAGTATAGACCGTCAGGATCAGGGCGCTCTCAAAACCGATGTTCCCGATTCCATAGCGTTGCCGCCGAACCATGCCCATCAGGAGGATTGCCGTCATCAGAATGCTGACCAGGCCCCAGGTCATCTGTATGGGCGTTATGTCGTGATAGATGGAGCCGCCAGGGTAGCCCACATCAGCGGACGCGATCACCAGCATATTAAAACAGTTGGTGCCGAAGATATTGCTCACAGCGAGGGTGAGTGCGTTTCTGCGAATCGCTGCGATGGTGGTAACAAGTTCGGGTGAGGATGTGGCCAACGCCGTAAACAGCCCGCCGATGAGGGTATCGGACAGGCCGGTTTCATCACTGATGACCTTGGCGCCTTCCATCAGCACCCAGCCGGCAACGCCGGTAACCGCGGCCAGAACAATGAAACTGACCCAGGCCTGGGCAAGGCCACCGTGTAGATAGTGGCCGGGCTTGTCGGGAACCGTCTGGCGGGTCAGGCGGGGAAACCACATGGGCTTGCTGTCCGTGGTACGAACCAGATGCAACCCAAACAGGTAGGCGGCCGCAATCACAGGGGTGATGGGATGGATGCCCCACAGGGAAACCGGCGGACTGGCAATTGCCAGCAGAGGCAGAGCCAGCAGGACGGTCAACAACGCGGCCAGCATCAGATTGGTTGAAGATGCGGCGGCGTGTTCCAGATTGGCCTTTCGGTAAATGATGTCCGCAATGCCCAGAAAAACCAGGTTCGCAGCCATGCTGCCCATGACATTGCTCATTGCCAGCTCCGGCCTTGAATCCATCGCCGCGCTGAGCGTGGCCGCAAAGTCGGGGAGTGACGTAACGCCGGCCAGCAGAAAAATGCCGAACAATGCCTCCCCCAGCCCTGTGCGGTCAGCCAGCTCATCGGCCACTCGGGCCAACCGGCTGCCGGCGGTCACAATGACGATGGAGGCGATGACAAAAGCGATAATGGCGGTAGTCAGTGACGAAAACACAAAAGGCCTCGACCAGTCCTGGTATGTTTCACTATAGCGGGTCTGACGGCCCAGGGAACAAAACCTCCGGACCGGGATTTATTCCCATTTCACAAACCGCTTACCTTAAGAATCGCTCGATTAAAGTCTGTTCTATCTGAGGCAGCGTAATGGCCACAAGATAAAATTAAAAAAGTCTGGTTCAACCCATGATATGTTGAGGCCTCATCGCATTCTCAGGGCAAAACTGAAACCGGTTTTCATGATCAAAGTAATGACCAGAGTTTACAGGTGGCTTCTATATTTAGTTGCCTTTGGCTTACTGACTGGCTGTGCAGCCAGACAGGAAGCCCCTGAAACCCCCCAGGCTACGCTGAAACTTCCGGAAGCTTTTACCAGGGCAGGCATACCAACGGTCTCCGCCCGCTGGTGGCAATCCTTTGATGACGAGCAATTGAATCATCTCGTTGCCAGAGCGCTGGAGGGCAATTTCAGTCTTCAGGCCAGTTTTCAGAGATTGCGCCAGGCGCGGGCGGTTGCACAGCGTCAGGGTGCCTCGCTGTTTCCGTCCCTGGATGCGACGGCCGGCGCGCAGCGGCAGGAATCCGATGCGGTAACCTCCGAGACCTTCAGTGCCGGCTTGAGTGCCAGTTATGAGCTGGACCTGTGGGGCCGGTTTCAGTCCCTCACCAGGGCTGAGCAGCTGCGCGCGTCTGCAACCTTCGCCGATTACCAGGCCGCCGCTGTGTCACTAAGCGGAGAGGTCGCCAATGTCTGGTTTCAGTTGGTCGAGCAGCGGGCACAATATGGCCTGGCACGAAGCCAGCTGGAAACCAACAGTAATGTCCTCAAGGTGATTGAATCCCGCTTTGCAATGGGCCTGAGCGGCAGTGCTGATGTCCTGCGCCAGCGCCAGCTGGTCAGCGCTTCCCGTGAACGGTTGAGCAACATCAAGGGAGAAATCGCTGTTCTGGAACATCAGCTGGCGGTGTTGCTGGGACGTTCGCCGGGACAGCCCAATCTCCCGGTGGATGACACGCTGCCGGCCTTACCGCCCTTGCCGGAAACCGGTGTGCCTGCTCAGCTTGTTCAGCGCCGGCCCGATCTCCGGCAGGCGTGGAGGCTGGTAAAGGCTGCGGACGAGGAGTTGGCTGCCGCCATCAGCAATCGGTTCCCCAGGGTCTCGATTGAGGCATCTGTCACCACACAGGCCAGCGATGCGAGTGACCTGTTTGATAACTGGCTGTCAACCCTGGCCGGTAACATGCTGGTGCCGTTGGTGGATGGCGGCGCACTGCGTGCCGAGGTGCGCCGTTCCAGGGCAGTGCTGGAGGAACGGCTGCAACAGTACCGACAGGCGGCGCTGACGGCCATTCAGGAAGTGGAAGATGCGCTGGCTCGGGAGCAACAACAACGCCGCCGGATTCAGAGCCTGGAAAACCAGCTCCAGCTGGCAGATACGACCTACCTGCAACTGCGTACCCAGTACCTGAACGGCGCTGTCAGCTACATTGAGGTGCTAACCGCCCTGAAGGAAAAACAGGACCTTCAACGCACCATTCTGTTGACCCGGCAACAACTGCTCAACGTCCGGGTGGCGTTGTATCGGGCGTTGGCTGGCAGCATCGCCACGGGTGAAACACCCACAGACAGCGAGACCGACAGTGCAGCGAATAGGAAGGAGAGCAGCGAGGCATGAGCCACCCGACCGATGAGAATGCAGTCCGTCCTGAACGGGGCAGAGCAGGTCTGCTGAAAACCCTGGTTGTGTCGTTGATGATCATCCTGGTTGGGGCTTCCCTGATCTGGCTGATTTTCAAAACAGAACCGACCACCAGCCGCAAAGACACCGCTCGGGAAACCGCCATGCTGGTGGACGTTAAGGAGGTCAGCCCTGGTCGTTATACGCCCACCGTGGAGGTGATGGGGCAGGTAGTTCCGGCCCGGGAGATTACGCTGGGTGCGCAGGTCAGCGGTGAGGTCATCTTTCAGGCTGAGGCGTTTACGCCGGGCCGCCGTGTAGATAAAGGCGAGGAGCTACTGCGAATTGAGCCGGCAGACTACCGGGCCGCCCTGCAGCAGAGGCGTAGCGAACTTCAACAGGCCCGTGCCGAGCTTGCCATCGAGCAGGGCCAGCAGGCGGTGGCCCGACAGGAATTCGAGCTATTGGGTGAAGACATCGAGTCCGCCAACCAGGCACTGATTCTCCGTAAGCCCCAGCTCGACCAGGCGCGGGCACAAGTCACTGCCGCGGAGGCGGCGGTTCAGCAGGCCGAACTCAATCTCGCCCGCACCCGCATCCGTGCACCGTTCCCTGCCCAGGTGCTCAGCCGTGAGGTAACCCTGGGGTCCCAGGTCGGCGTCGGCCAATCCCTCGGCCGGTTGGTTGGAACGGCAGAATACTGGGTAGAAGCGACCGTTCCCCTGTCAAAACTCCGCTGGCTGACCTTCGAGGAAAGCCAGGATTCCCCCGTCTCCCTGTATCACGACACGGTCTGGCCGGCAGGGCAGACCCGCAAGGGCCAGCTGACGCAACTGGTGGGAGAGCTGGATACCAATGCCCGCATGGCCCGGGTCCTGATCACGGTGAACGATCCGCTTGCCCTGGAAGAAGCCCAGGGCAAACCGCCGCTGATTCTTGGGACCTTTGTGCGGGTGGAAATAGACAGCCGCGCCCTGGAAAACGTCGTACGGATTGATCGGAAGCTGCTCCGCCGCAACAATACCGTGTGGGTGATGGAAGACCGCAAGCTTGCGATCCGCGACGTGGGAATCGTCTATCAGAATGAGGAATACGCTTTTGTGCGAGCTGGCCTGGAAAGTGGCGACCAGGTGATCACCAATGATCTCGCATCCGTGGTGCGTGGTGCCCGTTTGAGGCTGGCCAGCGACACACCTGCCAGCGACACAGCTGAGGGTGGCGACAATGAGTGACGGGCCCGCACGCCGGGGCTGGGTTGGCCCTATTGAATGGATGGCACGCAACTCTGTTGCCGCCAACCTGATGATGATTCTGTTGCTGGCGGGCGGTTTCTGGATGGCCACCCAGGTACAGAAAGAGGTCTTTCCGCAATTCCAGCTGGATATGGTCCAGATCACGGTCAGTTATCCGGGGGCTGCGCCTGCCGAGGTGGAGCAGGGCATACTCCTGCCGGTGGAAGAGGCGGTCCAGGGGATTCAGAGCATCAAGGAGATGACCTCGACAGCGCGTGAGGGGACGGGCACCATCCAGCTCGAACTGGTTCCAGGAACCAACAGGATGCAAGCCCTGCAGGACATTGAGCAGGCAGTGGATGGCATTCGCACCTTCCCGGAACAGGCCGAGGAGCCGGATATCTCCCTGGTGACTCCGACCCGGGATGTCATGGAACTCACACTCTACGGCGATGTGGATATCTGGACCCTGCGCCAGATCGGTGAACAGGTCCGCAACCGGTTGCTGTCGGAAGATGCCATCACCCAGGCCGTGATCGGGGACGTGCCGGCCTATGTCACCAGTGTCGAGATTCCACTGGAGACATTGCGCAAGTACAACCTGACCCTGTCCGAGGTGGCCAGCCTGATTGAGCAGTCCAGTGAGGACATCCCGGCCGGCTCCATGGCCACCTCAAACGGCGACATACTGCTGAGGCTCAAGGCCCAGAAACAGTGGGCCGACGCGTTCGAGGATATTGTAATCCTGAATGCTGCCTCGGGTGGTTCTGTCACCCTGGGAGATATTGCGACCGTGCGGGACGGTTTCGAGGAAGGCGGCTTTCATTCCCGCTTCAATGGTCAGCCTTCGGTGGAGATTGAGCTTTTTCGGACCGGTGACCAGTCACCCCTGGATATTGCCGAGGCAGTAGAACAGGTGATGGCCGAGCTGGAAGTGACGCTGCCGGACGCTGTGCAGGTGCGGATCGACAGCAACCGGGCCGAACACTTCGAAAACCGGATGGACATGCTGATCGAGAACGGCATCATGGCCATGGTGATCGTGCTGGTGATCCTCAGCCTGTTCCTGGAGTACCGACTGGCGTTCTGGATCATGATGGGCATGACCATCTCCTTTGTTGGCAGTGTGCTGTTTCTGCCAGCGATGGACGTCAGCATCAACATGATCTCCATGTTCGGCTTCCTGATGGTGCTGGGTATTGTGGTGGACGACGCCATCGTGGTGGGTGAGAACATCTATGAATACCGGGAGCAGGGCATGGGCTTCATGGAGGCGGCCATACAGGGCGCGAAAGACATTGCCGGCCCGGTCACCTTCAGCATACTCACCAACATCGTTGCCTTCCTGCCCCTCCTGTTCATCCCGGGCACCACCGGCAACTTCTGGTGGCCGCTGGGCGTGGTGGTTATCCTGGTACTGGCGCTTTCGCTGGTGGAAGCCCTGTTCATCCTGCCCGCTCATCTGGCCCACAGTGGCGGAGGCAGCGTTACGATCTATGGCCACTGGATGCATGGTATTCAGCGGGTGTTTTCCGGCGCCTTCGAAACACTGGTGAACCGGGTGTACCGGCCACTGCTGGATCTGGCTCTGCGTTTCCGCTACGTCACACTGTCTGCCGCGCTCACCATCATGGTGGTGTCGGGCGCTTACGCCATCAGTGACCATATGGGCATGATCATGATGCCCGAGGCGCCCGCCGACGAAATTGAAGCGGCAGTGCGGTTGCCCGTTGGCACCACCGCCCGTCGGGCTGGTGAGCTGGCGATGGCCATTACCCGGGATACCCAGCGCCTGTTCGATGAACATAACCTGTCCGAGGATGTGGAGGGCATTAAAACCAACGTGCGGGGCCAACAGTCCATTGACGTGGAGCTCGTGCTGCTCCCGGCAGACCAGCGCTCCATGACGGTAAACGAAATCATTGAGCTGTGGCGAACGGAGCTGGGTGACTTCAAGGGCGTTGACCAGATTACCTTCGAGGCAGAGCAGGGGCCGGGCAGCTGGCGCGATGACATCAGCGTGGATTTGAGCCACACCAACATCGACATTCTGGCGCGGGCCAGCCAACGCCTGGTCAAGGAGCTGGAGCAGATCGGCCCGACCCGCAATGTCAACGACAACTACACCACGGGCAAACCCCAGTTCGACATCAGTCTGACCGACGAGGGCAGAGCGCTGGGCCTGACCGGTGCCGAGGTCGGCCGGCAGCTGCGGGATGCCTTTTACGGCAACATCGCGCTGCGTCAGTTACGGGGCCTCAACGAGAATGAAGTACGTGTCAGGCTGCCGGATTATCAGCGGGAGGATCTGCATTACCTGGATAACTTCGTGATCCGCACCAGTGACGGCCAGGAAGTCCCCCTGATGGATGTAGCGGAGGTGCGGGTGTCTGAATCCCTCCGCTCGATTGACCGCCGCGACGGTCGGCGGGTGATTACCGTGGGCACGGATGTGCAGCCTAAACCGGCAGTCAGCCAGGTGCTGGGCCTGATGCAAACCGACATTCTGCCGCAGTTACGGGCCGATTTCCCCGGCCTCACCTGGACCTTCCAGGGCAGTCAGGCGGATTTGCGGGCTTCCACTGCTGCGCTTTGGGGTGGCTTCGGCCTGGCCATGGGCGCCATTTTTGCGTTGCTGGCGATCGCTTTTGGCAACTACCTGCAACCACTGGTGGTCATGCTCGCCATTCCATTTGGCGCCGTGGGTGCCATTATCGGCCACATGATTCTGGGAATGGAGCTTTCCCTGGTAAGCATCATGGGTATTGTTGCCCTGTCCGGTGTTGTCGTGAACGATTCACTGATCATGGTGACTTACGCTAACCGACAGCTGGACCGGCTGGGCCCGGCCCAGGCCATCTACGAAGCGGGCCTTCGTCGCTTCCGGCCTATTATGCTAACCACCCTCACAACCTTTGGTGGCCTTACGCCCATCATTTTCGAAACTTCCCTACAGGCCATCTATCTCATTCCGATGGCGGTCTCCCTGGGCTTCGGCATTGTGTTTGCCACGGCATTGATCCTGTTTCTGGTGCCTTGCCTCTATCTGGTACTTGAAGATCTGAAGGGGTGTTTGGGAGGACGAAAGGCCGCTCAGGTTGAGAGTTGAAATATTGCTCAGAGCGCCTTGATACTCGTCTTCATTAGCGAAATCTAACTCCACCACTTCAGAATCATCGGGCGGACCGTCAGCCCGTGGATGATAATCGAGAGGACGATAACAACCAGAGTAATGTGGATGAACTCCACAGAAAGATCCTCTGGCAGGCCAAAGACGATGGCGAACATCAGGTAGTAGATCGAGCCGATGCCGCGCACGCCGAACCAGCCGACGAGCATCTGCAACCTTAACGGGGTTCCGGAACCCAGCAAGCCGAGAAAAACGCTGGCCGGACGAACCACTAAAAACAGAAAAAGTGCCAGGCCGACGGCTCTGAAGCTCCAGGAATCAAGAAACAGCATCCCGCCCAGTAAAAGAACAAGGGCAAGTTCGGATAGCCGCTCCAAGGATTCCTTGAAAATCAGGGAACCTTCAGATACCTGGGGGCTCAGCTGTGGCTGTGGCCTGCCTCTCGGGTCCGGGATTACCGATAGCGGATCAGCGGTATCACCGGGAGCGTTTTTACCCGCTTGCCTGAGCTCTGACTGCCGAAGCGAAATAGCCGCGACGAAAACCCCCAGAAATCCCCAGGCTTCCAGCGCCAGGCACATGCCGTAGACCACACCGATCAGGCCAAGACCGAGAAAATCGTCCAGCAAGGGGCGCTCACTGTCCAGGATGCGCTGCTGCTGCACCACTTGCGCCAATACATGCCCCATCACCAAACCTACGACAAGGGCAGCCAGGGTCGACCATAAAACGTCCTTCAGTACCCAGATGCCCATCAGTTCAAAACTTGCGGGTGTACTGATCAGCGCCAGCCCCAGCATGACAAATGGGAAGGCGCTGCCGTCATTCATGCCGGCTTCACTGGTCAGTGTGAATCGCAAGGGGTCTTTATCTCCCACATGCCGAACCTGAACCTCGGTCGCCAGCACCGGATCAGTGGGCGCGAGAATGGCACCCAGCAGAATGGCCGCACCCAGAGGCAGGGCGAGTACGTAATAACCAAACGCCGCGGTCAGGGCAACACTGATCGTCATGGACACAAAGGCCAGCCGGATGGGAGCCTTCCATTCCTGCCAGAGAAAGGGCACCGGCATCTTCATGCCTGCAATAAACAGCGACAGCAGTACCGCAACTTCGGCCAGCACCTCCAGGAAATGCGCCTGTTTTAGCGGATTGAAATGAAAGGCACCAAACAGCGTCGGCCCCAGGGCAATGCCTACCGCCAGGTAGACGAGGGTTGGAGTCAGATGGAATCGCTGCAAAACGGATAGCCGCAGTCCGATCATGATCAACAGACTTCCAATCAGGACAAACCAGATGGCAATGTTCATGGTGGCTCTCCAATGCCGACCCTGCGGGCGCCCAATGTGACAGACTATTGCAGCAACAACATGGAAGGACAAATACCTACGCCAGACATGAAACCGTGGCTGGCTCTATAATAATGAAATCCATACTCACCATCGGGCGCTTGCGACGGGGAAGGCTGCCATGAGCAATGTACTGCAATCGGTGAAGCAACGCTGTGAATCCATTGAAGCACCCTGCGAGGCCATTGAAATCATACTGACCCCACGGGTGGCGGATCTGGGCGGATTCTCCGTACGCCGCCTGCTGCCAACCGCCAAACGGAAAATGGTCGGTCCCTGGATCTTCTTCGATGAAATGGGGCCGGCCGATTTCGCGGCGGGCGAGGGCATCAATATATTGCCCCACCCCCACATCGGCATTGCCACAGTCACCTATCTGTTCGAGGGTGAGATACTGCACCGGGATTCCGTCGGCAGCTATCAGCCAATCCGCCCGGGAGATATCAACCTGATGGTTGCCGGCCGGGGAATAGCCCATTCCGAGCGGGAGCGTCCGGAGATCACAGCAACTGACCACCGGTTGCATGGGCTCCAGCTCTGGCTGGCTTTGCCCGAAGAACACGAAGAAACCGGGCCGGCGTTCCATCACTACCCCGGCGATGACATCCCGGCCATCGAGATCGACGGTGTTCCAGTACGAATCATGATCGGCAGCGCCTACGGTGTAACGTCCCCGGTGCGCCAGTTCAGCGAAACCCTGTACTTGGAAGCCACACTCAAAACCGGCCAGACACTGCAGCTGCCGGAAGCCGCCGAGCGGGCGGTCTACGTTGCGCACGGAGCTCTGCGCGCCCATGGCTCTGAATTACCCACCCACAGCATGACCGTCTTTTCCCGAGAACCTGGTGTCGCTGTAACCGCCACTGACGATACTCGTATTGTCGTAATCGGTGGGCAAGCGCTGGGCAAACGCTTTATTGAGTGGAACTTTGTGTCTTCCAGCAAGGCCCGGATTGATCAGGCCAAAGAAGATTGGCGGGCAGGGCGGTTCGAGAAAGTAGTGGGCGATGAGGAGGCATTTATCCCCTACTAGTCTCGGTTTTCCACGGGGTTTTTGCCTTGTATCCGCGGAGTGCAGTCCTCAGGCTTGAACTAAGCCACTTGTTCAGAACGAGGGGGAAACCAGAGCCCATGGAGCCCGTCACCAAGAAACCCTGCATTGATGTCTGTGAGTTCAACAAGAAAGACATCTGCAAAGCCTGTGGCAGAACCAGACAGGAGAAAAAAGAATGGAAACAGCTTTCGCCCGAAGAAAAGCAAACAATCTGGACACGCATCCTGGAGTCTCACGGCTCGGGTAAAGGGAAGAATCCCAAAGCATTGCGCGAGTTGTACGAGAAGGCGAAAAAGAAGCAACGGAAGAAGAGCTGACAAGGCTCTGGCGAGCTAGTGTGATTAGATGCCCGCAAATCTGCAGCCGCCGTTTCCGCAAACGAACGACTGCACCGAGCTAATTGCTCTTACAAGGCGGCTGGAGCCTTATGGCTGGGATGGTGGGCACTTACGTGCCGCAGGAAATCCATGGTCTCCGCTGAGGAAATCTTCTTGTCGCCGGCTTTCTTTGGGGTTCCAGTGCCGGTGAACGAAACAATATCTCCCATGCTCACCATGCCGCAAAGCTGGTTGTACTGATTGACCACCGGAAGACGCCGCACCTCATGTTTTTCCATGAGCTGCAGAACTTTTTTAATGCTGTCGTCCGGTGAACAGCAATACAGTTCATGATTACTGCAGATATCCTCGGCACGAATATCCCACAACGGCCTGTGTTGCAGAGCCGCGCCCATGGCAATATCCCGGTCTGTGATTATGCCCAGTGGGTGTTCCGAATCATCCACCAACGGAATGGCGCCGCAGTCTTTGTTCCACATCATCATGGCTATGTCCTGTAAAGACGTCTGCGGGGAACAGCTCGCCACTTCGGTAACCATCACTTCGTTGACTTTCATTAGGATGTCCTCCTTCCTGAGGTATAGCGTTCCAATCAATGCCGTCAGCAATTCGCCCCTGCGACATCGGATCCTGCATACTTCATTGGGGTATCCATCCTGAAGGCGGCGCCAGACTCTTAAGGGCTTGGCGCATGATCAATATGTGCCTGTCTCTGTTAAATGTCCATGATTCAGGTCAAACCGTCTCTGAGGGTGCCCTCCGCAGCTTTTGGCTACTGCGGAGGGCACGAGAGGAAGGATCAGAAGCGATATTTGGCATTTGCGTTAACAGTACGCCGTTCGCCGTAGCCGCAGTCTGCCCCCTCGGAACGACACCACGAGATGTACTCCTCATCGGCCAGGTTTTTGGCATCCACGCTGAAGTCCCAGTCCTGCCATGTGTAACCGATCATGGCATCGTAGAGTGTGACGGAGGGAACGACGGGCCCACCGCCTGAGCCAACGTTGTCACCCACGTATCGAACCCCGGCACCAAATCGCCAGTTGCTGCCTACGTAGAGCTGGTTCCACCAGGAAGCCTGACGCTCGGCCACAAAGGGCAGGCGATTGCCGGTGGCATCGTCTTTGGCATTCAGATCGGTATAGGCCAGCTGGGTTTCAAAGCGCTGCCAGCGTTTGTTCACCTGCAGCTCCCAACCTTCGATTACCGCGCCGGTCTGCTTTACGCCTCCGGGGGTACTGCCGTCGCTGATCCGGTTCTCCTGGGTAATATCGAAGTAGGCCGCGGTAACACCCAGTGATTTATCAGGAGATACGTACTTCACGCCCGCTTCTTGCTGGTCGCCGGTCGTCGGCTCCAGGGTGTTGGCGGCGGCGGTGCCGTCGGTGCCCAGGTTCATGCTGAAGGCTTCAGCGTAGCTGATGTACGGGGAAATCCCGTTTTCAAACCGGTACATCAAACCGGCCCGGCCGGTGGTGGCTTCCTCGTCGCTGACAGTGTCAGATCCGGAGACGGCCAGGCTGTGGTTCTCGGCCCAGTCATGACGGAGGCCGGCGGACACAACGACGTTGCCGATCTCGATGTGGTCGGCAGCGTAGAGGCCGATCTGTTCAATCTCGTTGTCCGGCCGGTCGCTCGGATTAACTATATCGTCCTTTAAATTACCATATTGCGGGTTATACACATCGAACAATCCGCCTCCATCTTTGTCATAAAAGTAGTTGGATTCTTCCCACCGGGCATCTTGCCGATCTGCGCCCACGATCAGGTTGTGGCGACTAACACCCAATTCAAACTGGCCTTCAACCCGGGCATCGAAATTGAAGATTTGGGTTTCGCGGTCTGTGGTGTAAATCGTACGCGGCACTTCACCATTGGCATCAGGTACCTTTCCGATTTGAATCCAATGCTCACGGGTTTCAGCGCTCGAATCTGTATATCGGGTAGTAGCCGAAATGGCCCAGTTTTGGTTGAGCTTGTGATCAACAAACAGAGTAGCTTCGGTTTTCTCCCGGTCATAACGATCCCAGCCCGGCTCGCCAACGAACCGCTCGGAACCGATGAATCCCTGTGAGCCCGGCTCCAGGGTGCCTGCCTGAGGCAGGAACTGGGCCGAGACCTGCCCTTTATTCTCCTGACGGTTCAGTAACAGGGTGATGCTTGTGTCATCGCTGGCGTGCCAGGTAAGCGAAGGCGCCAGTACGTAGCCATCGTCTTCCACATAATCCACCTGAGTATCACTGTCGCGTCCGAGTGCGATGAGGCGGTATAGCAAATCACCACTGTCATTGACGGGCCCGGTCACATCCACCGCCAGTTGCTTGCGGTTAAACGTGCCGTACTGGGCCCAGATTTCGCCGCCTTGCTCTTCTTCAGGAAGCTTGGACACGGCGTTGATGATGCCGCCCAGATCGCTCTGACCGTAGAGCATGGACGACGGTCCTTTGAGCACCTCGATGCTTTCAAGTGCATACACATTGGAGCGGACGGTGTTGTAGGAGCCATAGATCTGGCGAAGCCCGTCCAGATAGCGTCCTGCATCGACACCCCTGACTTTTGCAGAATCGATTCGGGTATCGAAACCAAAGGCCCCGGCATAGACGCCCGGGGTATAAAGCAGGGCATCCTGAATGTTCTTGGCGCCGGTATCTTCAATAAAGTCGCGGTCGACGATGGAAACTGAGTAAGGCTGTTCTTCAACCGGCACGTTGAGCTTTCCGACTTCCGGCGTTTCTTCCAGGGGCATGTAAGCCGGAGCGGTGATTGCGTCAGACACCACATCGAGGGTTTCGAGTGTGGCGGCGTCATCGGTTTGGGCCTGTGCCACGGCGAGTGAGCTGGCACCGAGTAAGGAAACCAGCGCGACAGAACTGCAGCGTCGGGAGTAGGGGGATTTCATAGGGTTTATTCGCCTTCGTTGCTAATGCGGAGGCGAATGATAACAATTATCATTAAATATACAAGAGCCGACGCCGTAATTTGCTGGCACGCTCAATCAATAGTAAACGAAAGGATTCTCGAAAGGTGGCTGTAAGGCAGCCCGCTCTCTTTGTGCCAGCGGTTGAAGGCTTCCTGGGCCTGCATTAGCCCTTTTTTGCTGGTAGGCGAGGCATCCAGCACCTCCTCCCGGTGCAACGCAGCGATCACATCGCGGGAGAGGATAAACCCGTCCCAGCCCACGCGGCGAAGGAAATACTGGGCGCTGTTCCCCCCGAGCCTGGCACCATTGCGTTTCAACCAGAGCAGCAGACCAGCCTGGTCACTGCTGGGCCAATCGGCCAGGAACTTGCCAAAACTTCCGTGTTCGCGGGAGGCATCCACGATCATCCTCGCATTCTCGGGTACGGTCTGAATTTTCTGGGCGTTTCGAACAATCCGCTCATCGCCTGCCAGTTGCTCAAGGATCTCGGGTGGGACCTGCTGCCAGTACAAGGGCACGAAACCCTCGAACGCCTCTTCAAACTTTGGCCATTTGTTCTCGATCACTCGCCAGACAAATCCTGCCTTGAAGATGCACCGGGTGATCTCCGAGAGGTAGCGATCATCACCGAGTGCTTCCAGTTCACCCGGCTCTGCGACTCCTGGCAGTCGAGCGCGAACCTCGTTCTCGCCGCCTTTCTGGAGGACGGCCTGTTCGTAGATGCGGGAAAAGGACATAGTTCTCTCTGAATCAGTCGAGTCTGTTAAGCGTTTTTCGCCGGCCAATGTGCGACAGGCTGGCAAATGCGGCGCTTAGCAATGCCAGGGTCGGCCGCACTATCAAACGGAATACCCAGCTGCCGATGTACAATACGGGCAGCAGTATCAGCATCCAACCGAGAAACTGCACCAGCTTGGCCGGGTAGCCCAGAATCTCGGATACCTCTGCCAGAAAGTCGTTGATAATACCCGGATGCGTGACCACCAGGTAACCGGCGCCAAGCACGGCTGGCCATTTTGCGTAGCGGGCGGTGGTCATCAACATGCGTCCGCTATTGGTAAGGCGCGCTGTCAGCGCTGCGGACCTGACGCCCCCGGCGGCGCCTCTGGAAGAAACAGCAACCGCTCGGCCGACCCGAAGTACCTTCAATGCGCTGGCAAAAACCAGCACATCCACCGATGCCCAACCAATGTCCGCTGCGGAAATTTCGTCATCCAGGTGGTGCTGAATCTCCAGGTTGCGGATGCCACTGGCGAAGAACTGGTTGATGTTCTCCAGTACCCGTTCCGTGCGAACCCAGATTACGTCGTGCTGATCATTAACAACAAACTGACCCAGGAAATCATGCCCCTCTTCCTGGATAAAGCGCACGGCATACCATCCGCGCTCTTCCCGGGTGAGCTGTTCGGCCTCAGGGGAGTTTTGTTGATTGGCCGTTTCGGTGTCGGTTTTTCCGTTCCCGGTGAAGAACTCCACAGCCGCCTGGTATTTTTCGGCGAGGTCGTTCATCAGTTCGATGGAACCAATGGGATTGCCCAGGAAATAGTGGATGGGCGGAAGAATGTTTTCGCCATAAAGCCGAAGAATTTCGCGAAACTCCGGCTCGGGCCCGAAAACGGGAAAGATCTCGCGGGTCATTGCGGGGTATCGCAAATACGCCGCGCGGGCCTTGAGGAGCAGAAGCTCGTCGTCGGCCATATCCAGCAATGCGGCCTGAACCTCCAGTGGCTGCGTCTCGATACTGGGGAACTCCCCGAGAGCTTCTTCCGCCTGAATCCTGATCAGTCTTTCTTCGATCAGCATAGGCCGGGAGCTGACAGTCGCCGCCAGCGCGATGACCGTCGCCAGGCCCAGAATCAGGAAAGGTTTCCTCATTATCTCTCGCCCTGAATGGTCAGATGACCGATGTGGTTGCGATACGCATGGCTCATAAATATTCCGGTGCAAATAAAATCAGGTCCGTTGTCGAAATTACCCTTCAGTGGGAATTATTCCAAGAATAGTTTCAATAACCTGGCTTTTGTACCGGGACCAGCCAGCGACTAAGCTGTTGAGAGTGGCTTGAACTGTCGCAAGGAGTTCTACGTGGGTAGAAAGCAAGCGGATAGAGGGTATGTGATCCGAGAGGCCCGGGAAGAGGACCTACCGGAAATGGTGCAATTCCTCGCCAAGCTGGCGCTGCATGTTTCCGGCGGGCCTCCCCATGATCTGAAGGAAAGTGAACATAAACGGCTTCTGCGAACGTTGCATTCCTCGCTGGACGATCCCAACAAACTGCTGCTTGTGGCGGAGAGTAAGCACGCGGGTCTCGTGGGCATGGGCTATGTATACATCTGGCGAAGCCAGGGGATCTGGGAGCAGTCCGGGGCCGCAGAGTTCAAGTCCGGCGTCATTGACGATATCTGGGTAGAGCCCGAATTTCGGGGGCTCGGTATCTTCAGGGCGTTGTTGCGGGACCTGGTGACATTCGCGGAGCAGCACCATGCGTCGGAGCTTATCCTCGAATACGCTGCCTCAAACAAGGAAGCCAAGGCTGCCTGGACCAAGCTGGGCTTCAAGACCACTGGCGTTCGCGCAGCGGCATTTACTTCAGTGGTTAAACAGGCGCTGATGGAATCACAAGGATAAAAAAAGGACACAGGCAATGATTGGCGATCGCAGTGTAACCGTGTTTTACGACGAAGTAATGCTGGGTCATAACCCCGAGGTGGATCTGCCGTTCATGCCTAGCCGGGTGGAAAAGCGCGTAAGGTCGATTCTCAAGGGACTGGAGTTCAAATGGAGCTACCCCGAGCATCCGGGGCGGATAAGCGCCATCAAGGAGTATCTCGAAGAAAACCCCGTGGCGGGCGTTCAGTTCAGGTCGGGCGCCCCTGCCGCCACATATGAGCAGCTGGCCCGGGTGCACACCACCTCCTATCTCGATCATATTTTTTCACTGGCCGGCAAGCGGGCCTGGCTCGACAAGGACACAACGGCGGTGTCGCCAGATAGCATCAGTGCCGCCACGGCAGCGGCAGGCAACGCGATTGCAGCCGTGGAAAGTGTTGTTAAAGGTGAATGTGAAAGCGCCTTTGCCATCGTACGACCACCGGGCCACCACGCCGAGCCCGTACGGGCCCGCGGTTTCTGCCTGCTCAACAATGTTGCCATTGCCGCAGCCCATGCCCAGGCCAAGCTTGGCTGCTCGCAGATACTGATCGTCGATTGGGATGCTCATCATGGAAACGGTACCCAGGATATCTTCTGGGCCGATCCGGATGTGCTCTTTTTCGATACCCATTGTGCGGCCCCTTTCTACCCCGGCTCCGGCCATATTGAGGAAATAGGGGACGGTATGGGAGAAGGTTACACGATCAATGTACCGTTACCGGAGACCGCGGGCGATGTAGCCTTCGAGAAAGTGTTCCGCGAGATTCTGGTGCCGGCGGCCGATTACTTTAAACCCGATCTGGTTCTGGTCTCTGCAGGGTTCGATCCACACCGAAATGACATGGCGCTGAACCTGACCTACGACGGCTTCAGGGCGATCACCCGGATCGTTCAGGAGATCGCCGACAAGCATTGCGAAGGAAGACTGGCACTGGTTCTGGAAGGCGGTTATAACCTGACGTCGCTCTCGCGAGGAGTGCACGCAGTGCTTGAGACTCTGGCCGGCGGGGAGGTGCCGGAGATTCGGGAAATGGGCGTAAAAGAGGCGGAAGAGGCGGCTGAATTCCATCGCTCGGCATTCAGTGATGACGAAGAGTAGACAAACCTCTTGCTGACCTTGACCAACCCTTTGCGGAGGAATAACATTCATAAAAGATGAATGTTAACCAGCCCAAAGAGGAACTCCGATGACCCTTTCATTCCTGAACATATTCAAGAAAGAAGATAAAGAAACCGAATCCACCCGCCCTCAAGAGGTCGACCCGAGGGCAAAGGCCGAGGCGAGCCAGGAAGAAGCTCCGAAGAAGGGCAATCACGGACAGGGCACCTGCTGCGGCTCCTGTTCGTAACAGGAAGGGTATCAGGCGCCTCTCGGCATAGCGAGGCGCCTCAAGCCCCGGCTACGGCGAGGCCACCCGAAGGGTGACTGCCATTCTGCAGCAGTTCACTGAACTCCTCCTTAGGTAGCGGGATGGAAAAGTAATGCCCCTGAGCGAAGTCGCAACCGGCCCTTTTAAGCCATTCCTTCTGTTCTGAGGTTTCCACGCCTTTTGCAATGACCTGAATGCCCAGTTTATGGGCCATCGCGATAATGTACTCGGTGATTGTCTTTCCTCCAGAATCGGGGTTGTCGTTCTGCAAAAAGGAAGGGTCCAGCTTCAGATAATTCACATTGAGGCGCCTGAGATGAGCCAGCGAGGAGTAGCCGGTACCAAAGTCGTCGAGGGCCAGCTGAACGCCTGAGTTCTGGAGTTCCGATAACCGTGTTCCGAGATTTTTCATGCTCTGCTGGAAAACACTTTCCGGCATTTCGAGCACGACAGGCGTCTCTGATTGGGAAAAGGCCTCCAGATCTGCCTTCCAGGATGCGTTCTCACTGCCGCGGGTGAACTGCAGAGGTGAGGTATTGACGCTCATCTGGAAGGGCAGATCTGTCAGAGATGCCAAGCGATCGTTACAGGCGGCGGCTTCTGTAAATACCCAGTGCTCCAGGGCGCCCATCAGGCCGGTTTCCTCTGCAAGCCCCAGGAACGTCTCTGGCATCAGGAGGCCGCGCTCGGGATGCCGCCATCGCAGCAGTGCCTCAGCCTTGACTATGCGGTTGCTGGATAGCTCCACAATAGGCTGATAATAGAGTTCCAGTTGGTGCTTTTCCGGCGCCTGGCGTAGTTCAGCGACCAGTTGGTGGCGGGCATCCCGGGCATGGCCCATGATCTGACTGTAGAAACAGACCTGATTACGACCGGAATGCTTGGCCAGGTACATGGCCTGATCGGCATTGTTCAACAACTGCTGTGCCGAATGCCCGTCTTGGGGGAACAGCGTTATACCGATGCTGCCGGATACTCTTACCTCGTCATCCCCCAGATGGAAAGGCCGGCTCAGTTCCGCCAGAATATTTGTGGCGATATCCTTAATAAACTCGAGATTGCCGGTATCCAACAATAGAACGGTAAACTCATCGCCCCCCATTCTGGCTACCGTATCCGTCTGCCTCACGCAGCCGCTGAGTCGCTTGGCCACATCCATCAGGAGCTCATCGCCGGCATCGTGGCCCAGCCTGTCATTGATGGTCTTGAAGTTGTCCAGATCGACAAATAGCAGGGCAAAAGGATCGCCGGTGCGTTCCGAATGGGCCGCGTGTTGATCCAGGCGGTCCCGGAAAAGTCGCCGGTTGGGAACATTGGTCAGCAGATCAAAATTGGCATGGCGCCAGATTTTGGCTTCCGACTGTTTGCGCAGCGTAATGTCATGGCCAATTCCGGATACCGCTTCCACTTGCCCTTTATTGTCAATCACCGGTGCATAGACATATTCGAAGAATCGGTTGTGTCCCCGGGCCGATTCTACCTCCACCTCGCCACGTACCTGCTCCTTGCGACGGACGACCTTCTCCAGTTTGTCATCGCCATTATAGTGAGCCGGGAGTGGCATTTCGGAGAAGCGCTTGCCCCGAATCTGGTCAGCGGGCAGATCACACAATTCTGCCATGGCCTTGTTGGCGTAGATAAAGGTTCCGTCCAGGCTCAGGATATAGCAGGGATCCGGCAGTGATGACAGCATGGTCTCGAACAACCGGCCCTGTTTCTGCTTTTCGAGAGCGTAGCGCTTAACAGATTGCGCCAGGGCCTTGTCAATCTTGCTGTTGAATCGGTTCAGATCGGCAATATCACTAGCCTCAACCGTCTTGAGAGAGTTCAGCCATAGCTGGGCTACCGTCAACCGCAGCGCGCCAAATTCACTGGTTACGTGGACGATGTCAGCGCCGATATTGTGCCGTTCGACACCGTGAATGCTGGCAGAAGCAATGCAGTCCGGATGATCAGGGTTGAAAAGGGATGATCGCTCGTGGCCGGTTGGCGGTCGTTCCAGCTCTACCACAATACCCAGCAGAATCTGTTCCACATGATCTCTGAGCTCAGCTCGTGACAGATCCGGGTGTGGCAGGATTGCTTTTGCATCGTAATCCCAGACCTGCAGGATTTCTTCCATATGAGTTCGGATGAATTCAGTAAGTTTCATACCCGGGTACTCCTGTAAGGCGAAAGCTTTACCGGTAATACTACTTTGGTAGGTTTTTCCGAACTTGTACACCAAGCTTTGGACAAAAAGTTGATCGGATCGCAATCGCTTATTAAAAACCCTAGCAGACTTAGGGTTAATGTGCCGAATCAGTAACTCTGGAGTACGCGTCGAGTTCGGTGCCAGTGGGGCGGACGCTGCGGGCCTGTCAGTTCCGGTTCTTCAGAACTGTATAAATCCGGGATATCGGTCCATCCTGCGTCTGCTCCCCGACCATGTCCTCAAGCAGCTCGAGCACCCGTTTCTCATCGTTGCTACGAAGCCCCGGCCAATACACATAGGGCACCAGGTCCGGGTTGCTGATAAAGAACAGGGCGGTCTCTTCCGGCTTGTTAGCGATGTCTCCGCGCAGGCCTAACGTGAAGCGCCGGCCCTCGTTACCCCGGAGGGTTACCAGAAGCGAATTGTCCCGTTCGATGAACCGGGTTTCTTCGACAGAAACGGGCTCGGCCAGGTCAGGCACCGACGTGATGTAATACTGAAAGCCAAGAAAAGCGACCAATACGATGAGCAGGGCCGCCAGGGCAATGGATTTGATCATCAAATGGATCCCGAACCGGTTACATGGCTTTCGCGAAAATGCCGAAGGGTAGGGATTTGATCACGTAACTCAGCGGTGTCCAGGGCCACCAGGGCACATAGGCGCGGCGCTTTTCTGATTCGATGGCTTTCACCAGGGCCTTCACGCCGGTTTCTAGGTCCACCCGGAAGGGCGCGTTTTTCTTATCGCGGTTAATATCCGTGAGAATGTAGCCGGGCATAATGTTGCTGACGTTGATCGGCTTGCCCCTGGTATCCAGTTGCAGGCCCTCCGCCAGGGAAGCCACGGCGGCCTTGGTGGCGGCATAGACATTCAGGGGGCCACGGAAACCGCGAACGCCGCTGACCGAAGACATCAGCACCAGATGGCCGCTGTTCTGCTCCCGGAAAATCTCCATGGCCGCCTCGCTCTGGGCGATGGCGGCGATGAAGTTGGTTTCGGCAGCGTGGCGGTTGGCGGCAAACTGCCCGCGGCCGATGGGCTGGGAGCTGCCAATGCCGGCGTTGACCACCACCCGATCAAGACTGCCCAGCTCATCCCGGAAACCACGGAATACCTCGAACACCTGATCGTAATCGCACACATCCAGACCACGAACCAGCACCCGGATATCGGGATAGGCTTGCTGCAATTCCCGCTGCAGGGCCTCCAGCTTGTCAGCCCGCCGTGCGCAGAGCGCCAGGTTACAGCCCTTGGCGGCCCATTCCCGGGCCATACCTTCACCGAGACCGGTGCTGGCACCGGTGATCAGAATGTTCTTTCGCATCAGTTATCCCTTGGATCCGTTCTGGTCATTTGTCCTCACAGTACCATGATCGGACGCCCAGGGAATTGACTGAAGTGCGGCTCTGTTTTGGCCATCGCGCCCGCTATGTGGTCCGTGGTGCAAACATGATGATCGCCATGCCGAGCAACGCAACGCCGGACCCCACCAGATCCCAGACGGTTGGCCGGATACCGTCAATAGCCCAAAGCCAAAGAATGGCCATGAAGATATAGACGCCGCCATAGGCCGCATACACTCGCCCAGCGGCGGTGGGATGCAAGGAGAGCAACCAGGCAAATGCCGCAAGGCTCAACGCACCCGGCACCAGTAGCCAGATGCTCTTGCCCTCGCGAAGCCAAAGATAGGGCAGGTAACAGCCAACGATTTCAGCCAGGGCGGTGACGAGGAACAGACCGATGGTTTTCAGTTCAGGCAATGGACATCTACCTCAATTCGCTGCGTGCGCGCTGGACTGCGTCTTCTTCGCTTGCGTCAAGTCAGATTAAGCCAAAAATCCGACGCTGAATAGCGCAAATCCGTTGGGCACTGGTGACTGATTAGCCATGATTCCCATCTGGAATCAGTTCCGGTTGAGTGCGCTCTGAAGGGCAGGGAGACTCTCTGACCCTGCCTCAAGCCGAAGGCATTCTCCGGAATCACGCTCCCAGGATGCCGCCGAGCCCAGGTGAAGATGCACATTCACAGCTGCATCAAATGATTCCTCCAGCAACCCCGCAGGAACCCAAATCAAATCCATGCCTCTCAACTGGTTGGGCACAGGGCTGCCACAGGTAGAGCAGAAATCGCTGCGATAGCCGGTAGGTTTCTGAAAAGATGATATCGCTTCCTGACCAGTCAGCCACCGGAAGCATTCCTGGCTGACAAAAGTCGCTGCATTCGCCGACGATCCGGTTGCCTTGCGGCACAGGGAGCAGTGGCATTGGTAGAGATTGGGAAGATTGCCTTCGATCTCGAATTTCACTTCGCCGCAGAGGCATTCGCCTTTCATCAATAGTTCCTAATGTTGGTGATATCTCAGGCCGGTGAGCAATTGCGACAGGCGCTGGATTAGAATAAAGGGTTCGGGGAATGGTTAGCGACAAGCCTGAAACCGCCTCCACTCCTTTATTTTCCTCTCCGTACGCTAACGAACATACCGCACGAGTCCAATAACCTATTCTGGACATCGATGAGGCAAAGGAGCTGCCGGTACAAGAAGTTGCATCGTGCGCCCCACGGAAGGCGGCGCAACCCCACTTGCGCATTTATGAAAAGAGGTAGCGACTAATGAACAATATCGTCTATATAGTTGGTGCAGTCGTTATCGTCTTGGCGATTCTTTCTTTTCTTGGTTTCCGCTAAGACTTTACCCACTTATCACCTTCCTTGTGGTATTCCTTTTTGACTGCGGCCCAGGCCACCTTATGAGCGGTTTCTTCCCGGCCTGAGTTGCCGCGGCGATCTTCTGGCTCGCTATAGTCATCCCAGGCCGAATTGAACGCCTTGCGGTAAATCTCCTGGGCATGGTCGGGTAAGTTATTGCGCACGCTGGCTGGTAATTCCGAATTGCTACCGTATGGCATGGATCTCGTCCTCCAAATTTAACGCTGTCCCGATTTTCCACGAAAAAAACGGCCTGCGCGGAGAGCGGGGCCGGTGCAAAGGGAGACTGCGGGTCCATAATCATACTGCGAAAGAGGGGCCATAATCGCCCCAAACCTGAGTTTTGATTGCGCCCAATCCTTGTGGCGCATGGATGTGACGTCCTGTCCGGGCAATTCCGTCGCC
>Ga0208301_1000103_pt1 | contig 31906 bp, 31 predicted proteins | sample 25BtaG_FD_184100 | JGI IMG/M metagenome (GOLD analysis project Ga0208301, IMG submission 184100) | Marine viral communities from Cariaco Basin, Caribbean Sea - 25B_WHOI_OMZ_CsCl (SPAdes) (version 2) | ecosystem: Environmental > Aquatic > Marine > Oceanic | place: Caribbean Sea: Cariaco Basin...
ACAGAAAATCGACCGCCTGGAAAGCCAGATCCGCGACATCGAGGCTGAAATCGCCAGCCAGGAGCAGGAAATCGAGCAATTGCGTGAGCGCTATCTGGACGACATTCGTCGACTCGAGGTGATCACGGAACACCAACGCACCCTGCCACTGGATCCAGCTGAAGCCACGGCAGAAACCAGCACCCGCTGATCAGTTCACAGAACACCCGCAAACGCAAAGAGCCACCCCTTGAGGTGGCTCTTTGCGTTCAGGGATCAGTAGCTTTGACCGGTCGGTCAGGCGCTGGTGGTGCTCTTCTCACTGGCGCCACTCTTGCCGGCACTGCCGGAGCTGGAAGACGAACCTGTCGAGGCCGCCTTCGCCTGGCCGGTGGACGAACTGCCCGAACCGGATTTGGCTGCGCCATTGCCGGCCTTGCTGGTCGCTTGGCTGGCAGAGGCAGCCTTACTGGTTTCATCCGCAGCCCTGGAGACCTGTTTACCGGCACTCTTCGCGGATTTAGACACGTTCGACCCTGTTGACTGCGCACGCCGGGACACCCGATTAGCACCCTTCTGGGCCTTGCCCGAAACATTGGTCGCCGTGGATTTGGCAGCGGAGGACACTTCCTCGGCTACCTCGTCAGCAGTCTTGCTGACAGCCTTGGCTGTATCTGCGGTCTCTTTTTCCAAACGGGCAACCAAGTCACCAGCGAAACTGCCAACCCGCGTATTGAAGGTTCTCAACTGGTCAAACACAGCCCCGCTGGCACCGTTGTATCGCTTTCGCAAATTTCTGACACGGTACTGACGCACTTCACTTTCCAGTTTCTCCGCGACGTCAAAGGGCTTGGCAGCCAACTGCTTTTGCGCCTTCTCAGCAGCATCAATGCCCTTGTCTACCATTTCCTGAAGCTGTTCCTGCCAGGTTTTGAGCTTGCTCATAAGGATACCCCCTTGGGTCCAGTGAAATCAGATTCGACTGAGAGTGTTTCGGGAAGCTGTTTCCCGTCCATTTCACCATCAGCATAGGGAGTAAAGTTAGAGTGTTCACACTAATCAGCCACCCACCCGGATGACACTGGCGTTACCCCGACCAGCTACTTCGGTGACCCCCTGGTCAATTTACCAAACGGTCACTTGCGACCCGGTCAATGCACGCCATAATCCCGCCTTTACATGCATGCAGTGGCACCTCGGGGGCCGACTTCCCGAATCCCTGGACAACCTGGCCGGCACCCCAGACCGATCAGATCCGGCCGGTGACAAAAAAATGAATGCGAGGAATGCCATGATGTCTTCACACCAGACGTCGTTCGCCTGGAGCCTGCTCATTACCCTGAGCCTGGTGCTTGCCGGCTGCGGCGGCAGCCATTCAGGCAGTAACGATACCGCAGACAACCGCCCTAGCCCGGCCGCAGAGGAAACTGGCGGCTTCGCCGCCCCGGAAACGGACAGCTCCGGGCCCGTGGCAGAACGCCCGGTTCTGCACTGGGACAGTCCACTGACCCGGGAAGACGGCAGCAAGCTCTACCCGGGTGAAATCAGCGGCTACAGGATCTACTATCGATTGCGACACGAGGACGGCTTTCGTGCCCTAAAACTGGAAGGCCCCGATGCCCATAGCCTGGCTCTCGACCACTTCAACCCGGGAGCCTACGAATTCGCGGTCAGCACCCTGGATATCAATGGCATGGAAAGTCGCCGGTCAGAGCCGGTCACGGTAGACCTGATCTAGCGGCACAGGGCGCATCCGGGGTGTCTGTGGTCACTACCAGCGGAACAGAACCCAGCTGGGAATCAACAGCGACGTCTCATCCTCCCGGATCCAGCCACCACCGTCAGCAGGCACCAGGTAATAGGCCGGGCCCACTTCCGGCACCACCTTGATCTCGCGTAACTGGCCGTTGACGCGGTACTCGTAGTACACCACGTCGTCACCGGGGCGGATCACGATCGCGGAACCATCTGTCTGCGGTTCATACTCCGGAATCACCACGGGCTCGTCCGGCATTTGCGGTTTCTCATCCAGGGGCGAGCCGGACGCATCCTGCGCCAGCACCGATGCGGGAGCTGCGAGGCAAAGAGCCAACAGCGAGATGACGACTGGTTTCATGGTAACCTCTGTGTTCAGATGGGCCGCTGATACGGCACCCTTTGAAAAGCGTTACACAAGCTACCCAAACCTTCAACAGATTCCGGATTCCCCTTGCCATGAGTCAAACCAAGACGCCCCCTGTTGTCCTTGTCGATGGTTCCTCCTACCTGTTCCGGGCTTTCCATGCCCTGCCTCCGCTGACCACCAGCAAGGGCCACCCTACCGGGGCCATCAAAGGGGTTATCAGCATGTTGCGCCGCCTGGAGCAGGACTTTCCCGGCTCGAAGGTAGTGGTGGTTTTTGACGCCAAGGGCAAGACTTTCCGCCATGACCTGTATGAAGACTACAAGGCGAACCGGCCACCAATGCCGGAAGACCTGGCGATACAGATCAGACCCATCCACGAGATTGTGGAGGCCATGGGATTACCACTGCTGATCATTCCCGATGTCGAAGCGGACGACGTGATCGGCACACTGGCCACGGAGGCCACCGCCAAGGGAGTGGATGTGGTGATCTCCACCGGTGACAAGGACATGGCACAACTGGTGAGCGACCATGTCACGCTGATCAATACCATGACGGAAACCCGGATGGATCGGGACGGGGTAGTGGAAAAGTTCGGCATTGCACCGGAACAGATCGTGGACTACCTGGCGCTGGTGGGAGACACCGTGGATAACATACCCGGTGTAACAAAGTGCGGCCCGAAAACCGCTGTAAAGTGGCTGCAACAGTACGGTGACCTGGATAACCTGATGACCCACGCCGACGAGGTTAAGGGCAAGATTGGCGATAATCTCCGGGACGCTATTGAACACCTGCCCCTGAGCCGGGAACTGGCGACCATCCGCACCGACGTGGACCTGCACTTCGGTATCGAGGAGGTGTCGCCAGAGCCGGAACACCGGGAGCAGCTGCTGAAACTGTTCCAGGAATACGAGTTCAAGGCCTGGATTGCGGAATACTCGGGGGACGGAGAGGCCCCGGACAGCGCAGATGACACTCAATCGGCGACCACTCCGGAGCGTGAGTACGAAACCATCCTGACGGATGAGCAGCTGGACGCCTGGCTGGAACAGCTGGGCAAGGCAGAACTTTTCGCTTTCGACACCGAGACCACCAGTCTGCGGTACAGCGAAGCGGAGGTCGTGGGCGTATCTTTCGCCATTGAGCCCGGCAAGGCCGCATACCTGCCCCTGGCCCATGATTATATGGGCGCACCGGACCAGCTGGACCGGGACACGACTCTCGCAAAGCTCAAACCCTTACTGGAAGACCCGAAGCACAAAAAGGTGGGCCAGAACCTGAAGTACGACAAGAACGTACTCGCCAACCATGGCATCAGCCTGGAGGGCATCGCCGAGGACACCATGCTGGAATCCTATGTGCTCAATTCCACCGCCACCCGCCATGACATGAACAGCCTGGCGCTGAAGTACCTGGGCGAGAAGACCATCAGCTTCGAGGATATTGCCGGCAAGGGCGCAAAGCAGCTCACCTTCAATCAGGTTGACCTGGAAAAGGCTGCGGAATACGCCGCCGAGGATGCCGATATTACCCTGCGGCTGCACCAGGTACTGCGCCCCCAGCTCCGGGACACGGGGCGCCTGGATGCGGTCTACCGGGACATTGACCTGCCCCTGGTACCGGTGCTGTCCCGCATGGAACAGCGCGGCGCCCTGATTGACGCCTCCACCTTGCGCCAGCACAGCCAGGAACTGGCCGAACGCATGGCCGAGCTGGAGCAGGAGGCGCACGAAGAGGCTGGCGAAAGCTTCAACCTGGGCTCCACCAAGCAGCTACAGGCGATTTTCTATGACAAGATGGGCCTGCCGGTCATCAAGAAAACACCCAAGGGGGCGCCCTCCACTGCCGAGCCAGTGTTGCAGGAACTGGCCCATGAGCACCGGCTACCCCGGCTGATCCTGGAACACCGCAGCCTCAGCAAGCTCAAATCCACCTACACGGACACCTTGCCGGAGCTGGTCAGCCCCCGCACCGGGCGAATCCATACGTCCTATCACCAGGCGGTGACGGCCACCGGCCGGCTTTCTTCTTCCGAGCCCAACCTGCAGAACATTCCCGTGCGCACCGAGCAGGGGCGACGCATCCGCCAGGCCTTCGTGGCGCCGGAAGGCCACAAGCTGGTCGCGGCAGACTACTCGCAGATCGAGCTGCGAATCATGGCGCACCTTTCTGGCGACAAGGGCCTGCTGGGCGCCTTCGAGCGGGGTGAGGACATCCATCGCGCGACAGCCGCCGAAGTGTTCGGGGTAACGGTTGATGACGTCAGCTCCGATCAGCGCCGCAGCGCCAAGGCCATCAACTTCGGCCTGATCTACGGGATGTCAGCCTTTGGCCTGTCTCGCCAGCTGGAGGTGGACCGCAAAACGGCACAGGACTACATTGACCGCTACTTCCACCGCTACCCCGGCGTACTGGAGTACATGGACCGTATCCGCAAGCAGGCCCATGACGATGGCTTTGTGGAAACCCTGGCAGGGCGTCGCCTTTACCTGCCGGAGATTAATGCCCGTAACAAGCAGATGCAGCAGGCCGCCGAGCGCACGGCCATCAACGCGCCCATGCAGGGCACGGCAGCGGATATCATCAAGAGGGCCATGGTCACGGTGGAAGACTGGCTGCTGGCAGAGCATGCTGACGACGCCCGCATGGTAATGCAGGTCCACGACGAACTGATCCTCGAGGTGAGGGAATCCGCGCTGGAGGTTATCTGCCGCGGCCTTGAGGAACGAATGTCCGGCGCAGCCGACCTGAAGGTACCGCTGCTGGTGGAAGCCGGCGTGGGCGACAACTGGGACGAGGCCCACTAAGGTCTATAGTGGTGCAGGTGCACAGGGAGCGTGCCGGCAAAACCCACTAAGTGGACCTGCATAGCAGGAATAACCGCCCTCCCTCTCATGGCATGGTTCTGGCTTGGTTTCAGGACAGCAGGCTTGAAGCCCGCTCGAGTCAATCTCGGAGCTCACAAGCGCTGAAACCCCTTCCCTCGATTCCAGACATGAGGCACATCCCCATGGTATCTCTGGCAAGCGACCAAAGCTGGCTACTGAACCCGTCCATCATCAAACAGGTCCATCAATGCCGCCGACTCATCCAGGTTGAGTTTGGAGTCAAGCTCCACCTCACGGAGGAGAACCTGGTCCTTCAGCTGGAACACTTCGCGGATCAATCAAGGTCAGCGACCCTGCCCCGGGTCTGGTCCGCACTCAAACAGTCCGTACCAGCGCTGGCCGACCAGGTGCGGCATTGCAGGGAAAGCACTCACAAGACGTATAGAGGCCAGCCGGTATTGCCAGAGTCCACTGCGGACACCCCGGATTCGGGACCCAGGCCCCGCACCGTGATCTACCGGGGTCGCGTGGTCACGCGCTGAACTGCAACGCAAAAGGGAGAGCCGAAGCTCTCCCTTTGCGATTCTGCGTGCCGCTGAATCAGTCGTTCTGGATAGACAACTTGTCGACTGTGGTCGATAGCTGGTCGGAGCCCTTGGCATCCGCGCCCAGCTTGATCATCAGGCGCAAGTCGTTGGCAGAGTCGGCATGGGCCAGGGCATCCTCATAGGTGATGGCACCTTCCGAGTAAAGGCTGTACAGGGCCTGGTCGAAGGTCTGCATACCTGACTCGGTAGACTTGGTCATCAACTCCTTGAGCTTGTGCACCTCGCCCTTGCGGATCATATCCGCCACCAGCGGGGTGTTGATCAACACCTCGATAACCGCCCGGCGCCCCTTGCCGTCCGGTGTGGGAATCAGCTGCTGGGCGACGATGGCCTTCAGGTTCAGGGACAGGTCCATCCAGGTCTGGTTGTGCTGGTCCGGGTTGAAGAACTGGATAATCCGGTCCAGCGCCTGGTTGGCGTTGTTGGCGTGCAGGGTGGCCAGGCAGAGGTGACCGGTTTCTGCAAACTGCACAGCGTACTGCATAGTCTCCCGGGTCCGGATCTCACCGATCAGGATCACATCCGGAGCCTGCCGCAGGGTGTTTTTCAGGGCCGTTTCGAAACTCTCGGTATCGATGCCCACTTCCCGCTGGGTAACGATGCAGCCCTGGTGCTGGTGGACGAATTCAATGGGGTCCTCGATGGAGATGATGTGGCCGCGGCTGTTGCGGTTGCGGTGCCCCAGCATGGCCGCCAGCGAGGTGGACTTACCGGTACCGGTAGCCCCCACGAAGATGATCAGACCCCGTTTGGTCATCGCCAGGTCCTTGATGATCTCCGGCAGCCCCAGGTCATCCACCTGTGGAATCTTGGTCTCGATGCGCCGCAGCACCATGCCACACAGGTTGCGCTGGAAGAAGGCGCTGACCCGGAAGCGACCGATGCCCCGGGCGCTGATGGCAAAGTTGCACTCGTGGCTTTCCTCGAACTCCGCCTGTTGCCTGGAGTTCATGGCGCCATAGACAAGCTCCCTGGTCTGCTCCGGGGTCAGGGCGTTCTTGGTGACGGGCAGTACCTTGCCGTTGACTTTCATGCTCGGTGGAACCCCGGCGGTAATAAACAGGTCAGAGCCGCCCTTTTCCACCATCAGTCGCAGCAGTTTTTCAAATTCCATGGGAGTACTTCCAGCGTTTAAGTCAGGTTTGCCGGCGCCGCCCAGCCGCTGAGCGACGCCCGATAGTCCGGATCAGAAGTTGTCGGGAATCTTGGCCTTGGCCCGGGCCGCCTCGCGGCTGATCAGACCCTTCTGCAAGAGCCGTTGCAGGCACTGATCCAGGGTCTGCATACCCAGGGAGCCACCGGTCTGGATGGCGGAGTACATCTGGGCGACCTTATCTTCGCGGATCAGGTTACGAATTGCTGCGGTACCGATCATGATTTCATGCGCCGCTATCCGGCCGCCGCCCATTTTTTTCATCAGGGTCTGGGAAACCACGGCCTGCAGGGACTCGGAGAGCATGGAGCGGACCATGGATTTCTCTTCCGCCGGGAACACATCCACCACCCGGTCAATGGTCTTGGCCGCGGAGGTAGTATGCAGGGTGCCAAACACCAGGTGACCGGTTTCTGCTGCGGTCAGGGCCAGGCGAATGGTCTCCAGGTCCCGCAGCTCACCCACCAGGATGATGTCGGGGTCTTCCCGCAGGGCCGAGCGTAAGGCCTCGTTAAAACCGAGGGTGTCCCGGTGCACTTCCCGCTGGTTCACCAGGCACTTCTTGGATTCGTGGACAAATTCGATGGGGTCCTCGATGGTCAGCACGTGCTCGTAGCGGCTGTCGTTGATGTAGTCGAGCATGGCCGCCAGCGTCGTGGACTTACCCGAGCCTGTGGGCCCGGTGACCAGTACCAGCCCGCGGGGCACGGAAGCGATATCCTTGAAAACCTGGCCCATGCCCAGATCTTCCATGGTAAGGACTTTCGAGGGGATGGTACGGAAAACCGCACCGGCACCGCGGTTCTGATTGAAGGCGTTAACCCGGAAGCGAGCGACACCGGGCACTTCGAAGGAAAAGTCGGTTTCCAGGAACTCCTCGTAATCCTTCCGCTGCTTGTCGTTCATGATGTCATAGATCAGTCCGTGGACTTCCTTATGCTCCATGGGCGGAAGGTTGATCCGGCGCACATCGCCATCGACACGAATCATGGGTGGCAGCCCGGCGGACAGGTGCAGGTCAGACGCGCCCTGTTTGGCCGAGAAGGCCAGAAGTTCGGTAATATCCATAGGGTTCCTCGGAAGGCGGTTCTTTTATGCCCTGGCCCGCTTGGTTTTTTCCAACCCCGGGGTTAACGTGAGCCCCTTATCAGCACAGCCAGCGGCAGTCAGAAAAATACTATGAGCAGCATAGCAGACAACATCCGGAGCGTAACCCGACGCATACAAAAAGCAACAGAGGCAGCGGGACGCACTGACGGGAGTGTGCGCTTGCTCGCAGTCAGCAAGACCCGACCGGCGGAGGATCTGCGCCTGGCAGCCGCCGCCGGACAACATGCCTTCGGCGAGAACTACCTGCAGGAAGCCCTGGACAAGATGGAGGCCCTGGCCGATCTGCCGCAACTGGAGTGGCACTTTATTGGCCCCATCCAGTCCAACAAGACCCGCCCCATTGCCGAGTATTTCCAGTGGGTGCACAGTGTGGACAGGTTAAAGGTTGCCCGGCGTCTCAACGATCAGCGCCCCGAAGACCTGCCGCCCCTTAATATCTGCGTGCAGGTCAATATAGACGAGGAAGCCAGCAAGTCCGGATGTCACCCCGGGGAACTGGACGACCTGGCGGCAGCCATAAGCGACCTGCCCAGGCTGAGCCTGAGGGGCCTGATGGCCATACCTGACCCCGACCAGTCCGAAGACGCCCTTCGCGCCAGCTTCCATAGGCTGGCCCGGGCCCTTGAGAACCTGCAAAAGAACCCGCAGGTAACCGGCCCGCTGGACACCCTCTCCATGGGAATGTCCGGTGACCTGGAACTCGCAATTGCAGAGGGAGCAACCCTGGTCAGGGTGGGTACCGCGCTGTTCGGCCCGAGGGATTACAGCCGCTGACGGCTGCCTGGCAGGAACCTGGCCGGCAACCCGGCCTGCCGGACCTCCCCGACAGCATGGGTAAGCGCAGGATTTAGCTGGTATGATTTGCCATCACAACTTTCTGATGCGGAGTGAACTGTGAGTACTTCACCGACGATTGGCTTTATCGGCGCCGGCAACATGGCCAGCGCCATCATTGGTGGCATGCTGGACAGCGGCTTCCGGGCCGCCAGCATCTGGGCCAGTGCCCCGGACGATGAGCACCTGCAGACCATCCGCCGCAAATTTGGCGTCAGCGTCACCACTGACAACCGCTACTGCGCGCAGCAGGCAGATGTGGTGATCCTGGCAGTCAAGCCACAGATCATGGCGGATGTGTGCCGTGACATCGCCCCGGTCGTCCAGAACACCCGCCCGCTGATGGTTTCCATTGCCGCCGGCCTGACTTCAACAACCCTGGATGAATGGCTCGGTGGTGGCCTGCCACTGGTGCGGGTAATGCCCAATACCCCGTCGCTGGTAGGCAAGGGAGCAGCAGGCCTGTATGCCAACAACGCCGTCTCCGACGAACAGAAAGAGACCGTCGAATCGATTTTCAACAGCATCGGCAAGGCCCTGTGGCTGGACGATGAAGAACAACTGCACGCGGTCACCGCGCTATCAGGCAGCGGCCCCGCCTATTTCTTCCTGATGCTGGAAGCGCTGGAAGCTGCGGCTACCGAGGCTGGCATCGAAGCCGCTACGGCCCGTGAACTGGCGATTCAGACCATGGCCGGTGCCGCCGAAATGGCCGCACGCAGTGAACACGACCCGGCGCAACTCAAACGTAACGTCATGTCACCGGGAGGCACCACCGAGCAGGCCATCCTGACTTTCGAGGATGGGGGCATGCGAGCGTTGGTCGAAAAGGCCTACAAGGCAGCCAGGGCCCGCTCCCAGGAAATGGCCCAGGAACTGGCTGAGGCCAACCGCTGAACCCGAGAATTCATACACTGTCCTGAACGGAGACAACGCTCCAATGCTGGCCGAAATCTTTATCACCGTGCTGCAGTTTGTGGCCATGTTCTACCTTACTGTCGTTTTGCTGCGGTTCCTGCTGCAACTGGCTCGGGCTGACTTTTACAATCCCATCTCCCAGTTCGTGGTGAAGGCCACCAACCCGCCCCTCCGTCCCCTGCGCCGGGTCGTTCCGGGTATTGGCGGCGTCGACGGCGCTTCCCTGGTGCTGGCGGTGCTGGTGAGCGCCCTGTTCTTTACGCTGCTGTGGGTTGCCAGCGGCTATCCTTTGACCGCCCTCAATCCGATTGCCTTGCTGGCCTGGGCCGGGGTACATGTACTGGGGCTGATCATCGAGATCTATTTCTGGGCCATACTGGCGGTGGTCATTATCAGCTGGGTGGCTCCCCAGAGTAACCATCCGGCCATCATGCTGGTAGCCCAGATCACCGAACCCGTGATGCGCCCGGTGCGCAATATTGTTCCCCCGCTGGGCGGCCTGGACCTGTCCCCGATCTTTGTCTTCCTCATCCTGAATGTGCTGAGGGTGATGGTGGACCACCTCGGTGCCGCCGTCGGCATGCCGGTCTGACCCCACCACCGGCATATCCCCGTCTGGACACTCCGGCTCACAGGCCACGCCGTTCGCTACGGCGCCTGTGACCCGGTTAACAGACCTGACAACAAAATCGACATACCCTAGGTCAGTCTTTCTTTAATTACCTCAACGCCAACCCGTGCACGCCTGAACACTTCCGGGACGGAACCCCAGGCGATGTCAGCCTCGAAGCGAACAGGGCCAGTACCATGAACGGACCAGCCATCCTGGCGAACCAGGTTGAAGCCTACCATCAGTGGAAGAAGGAGCTCATTCGGCAGATCAGCCGTTACCGTCTCTGGCTGCAGGATAACGACCTTTATTCCGACGATGTGAGTGAGCGCATCCGCCGGGGTGTGGAACTGCTGATCGAAGACGAGCTGACCATCGCTTTCGTGGGCGAGTTTTCCCGGGGCAAGACCGAGCTGATCAACGCCCTGTTCTTTGCAGAGTATGGCCAGCGCATGCTGCCCTCGGAAGCGGGTCGCACCACCATGTGCCCCACCGAACTCTTCTTTGACCGGGCCAACGGCAGTAACTACCTGCAGCTGCTACCCATCGAAACCCGCGAAGGCGAACTGTCCCTGCAAGAGCTCCGGCGCCAACCGGAACACTGGACCCGTTACGAGCTTGACGAGAACGACCCCGAGGCCATGCGCACGGTGCTCGGTGAAGTGGCCAGGGTGCGCAGCGTCAGCCCCCAGGAAGCCCGTCGTTATGGCTTCAGCGAGGCCATGCTCGAAGCCGATCTGGACCACCCAGGCCAGGTGCTCATCCCGGCCTGGCGCAGCGCCCGCATCAGCATTCGGCACCCGCTGTTCGAGCGGGGTCTGCGGATTCTTGACACGCCGGGACTCAACGCCCTGGGCTCAGAACCGGAGCTGACGGTCAGCCTGCTGCCCTCCGCCCACGCGATCCTGTTCCTGCTGAGCGCAGACACCGGCGTCACCGCCAGCGATATGACCATCTGGAAGGAGCATATCGATACTGACGATGCCGACCACCGGGCAGGTCGGTTTGCCGTTCTGAACAAAATCGACTCACTCTGGGATGATCTCCGCCCCGAGAGGGAAGTGCAGCACAGCATCGACCGGATGCGCCACACCACCGCCAACCAACTGGGCCTGCGGGACGACGAGGTTGTTCCCATCTCCGCCAGGCAGGGCCTGACCGCGAAGGCACGCAATGATAACGCCCTGCTGGAACGCAGCCAGCTACCAGGACTGGAACGACTCCTCATCGACCGCATTCTGCGCCAGAAGGAGGAGCTGATTACCCAGAGCCTCATCAACGATCTGCTGGGTATGCTGCAGAACAGCCAGGCGGCGATGCAGGCGCGACTGCTCAGCCTGCAGGATGAGCGCCAGGCCTGCTCCGGCCAGGCCGTGGACCGCGAGGCCCTGCGGCGACTGGCTGACCGGGCCCAGAACGACTATGACTTCTACTACCGTAAACTGATCACCCTGCGCTCCAGCCGACGGCTGATGCAGTCCCAGGGCGATATCCTCTTGAGTATGGTCAGCGAGTCCCGCTTCAACGCCCATGCTGCCACTGTCCGTCAGATGATGAGCAAAAGCTGGACCTCCGCCGGCATGAGCCAGGCCATGGACCATTTCTTCGAGCTTCTGGAGAGCGACCTGCAGAACCTGCTGGCAGAAGGGCGACTGGCCGAGCGCATGGTGGAAGCCATCTATCGCCGCTATAACGAGGATACCCGTGCCCGTCACCTGGAGCCCATTCCGCTGCGGGCGGGTCGCCACGTCATCGCCGTACGGGAGCTTCGCAAACGGGCCACCCGTTTCCGGCGCGCTCCCGGCAACCTGCTAAGGGAACAGAAGTGGCTCACACGCCGTTTCTTCCAGGTCATGGTGACCGAGGCACGCACGCTCCACGAACGGGTCCGGCGTGACGTGGAGCGCTGGCCCGGCGAAGCGCTGCTGCCCATCATGCAGTTCTCCATGGAGCAAAAACAGCTGCTGGAGCACCAGGTGCGGCGCATCCGCGACATGGTACGCAGTGACCGGGACAGCAAGGCAGAGCGGGAGCGGCTGACCAACACCATCGCCGACCTCCGCCGTCAGTTGGAGCTGGCCGATGCCATGCAGCGCCAGATCCGCCGGCCGGCACCAACCCTCAGCCAGCAGAAAGTGGTAAACATCTCCGGCATTGCCTGAGCAACAAACGCCTCAGGCTCCGGCACCAGGGGCACGGGCAGTCAGGGTTCTCCATCGCTTACCCGGGCTGCCAACCCTTGCGCCGACGTCCATGCCCCCTGGCCGGTTGCAGCACCGGCGGCCCCCATTTAAACTGCTTGGCCTGTGCCAGCTCGGTTATGGCTGGATTTACGACGAACGATGACCAATCAAGGATTCTGCCGCGTCGATGCCCGACTCCCTGCCTTCGGATTCTGTGGGCCTGGTTACCCCGCAAACCCTCCATTTTGACGAGCCACTCCAACTCGCCTGTGGCCAGGTCCTGAAAAGCTGGGACCTGGTAGTGGAAACCTATGGCACCCTGAACCAGGATCACACCAACGCGGTGCTGATTTGCCATGCCCTCAGCGGCCACCACCACGCCGCCGGCTATCATTCACCAGGCGACCGCAAACCCGGCTGGTGGGACGCCTGTATCGGCCCCGGCAAGCCTATCGACACCAACCGGTTCTTTGTGGTCAGCATTAACAACCTGGGTGGCTGCCACGGCAGTACCGGCCCCAATACGGTCAATCCGGAAACCGGCGAACTCTACGGTCCGGACTTCCCGGTAGTCACCGTGCAGGACTGGGTGAACAGCCAGGCAGTGCTGGCCGACCGGCTGGGCATCGGTTGCTGGGCTGCGGTGGTGGGCGGCTCCCTGGGGGGCATGCAGGCCCTGCAGTGGAGTATCAGTCACCCGGACCGCCTGAAACACGCGGTGGTGATTGCCTCCACACCCAGGCTGACGGCCCAGAACATCGCGTTCAACGAAGTGGCCCGACGGGCAATCACCTCCGACAGTGACTTCCACGGAGGCCGCTACTATGAACACAACACCCTGCCCCGGCGAGGTCTGATGCTGGCACGCATGGTGGGTCACATCACCTACCTGTCCGATGCCTCCATGGGCGAGAAGTTTGGCCGGGAACTGCGGGAGCAGGCCTATCAGTTTGGCTACGACGCCGAGTTCCAGGTGGAAAGCTACCTTCGCTACCAGGGTGAGCGTTTCTCGGAAACCTTTGACGCCAATACCTACCTGTTGATGACCCGGGCCCTGGACTATTTCGACCCGGCCTATGAAACCGACAATGACCTGGTAAAAGTCATGGCGAGGGCCCGTTGTGAATTCCTGGTACTGTCGTTCAGCAGCGACTGGCGTTTTACCCCCGCCCGCTCGGAAGAACTGGTGAATGCCATGATCGCCGCCCGCCGCAAGGTCAGCTATGCGGAAATCGACGCGCCCTGGGGCCACGACGCGTTCCTGATCCCCACCCCCAGGTACAACGCCGTATTCAGCACTTACATGGCCCGGGTGGCCAGGGAGGTAGGCGCATGAGGGCCGACCTCGAAATCATCCAGCAATGGATCAGTCCAGGCAGCCATATCCTCGACCTTGGCTGCGGTGACGGCACCCTGCTGCATTACCTGCAGCAGGAAAGGCAGACCAGCGGCTTTGGCCTGGAAATCAATCCGGACCACATCACCGAGTGTATGAACAAGGGCGTGGCGGTCATTGAGCAGAACCTTGACACCCAGGGCCTGTCCAACTTCGATGATGACAGCTTCGACACTGTCCTTATGACCCAGGCACTGCAGGCAGTCAGGCGGCCGGATATCGTGCTGGATGAAATGATGCGGCTGGGCCGGGAAGGGATCGTTACCTTTCCCAACTTTGCGTACTGGCGCCTGCGCTGGTACCTGATGTCCCGTGGCCGGATGCCGGAGTCGGAAACCCTACCCCACAAGTGGTACAACACTCCGAACATCCACCTGTGCACGTTCAGGGACTTCGAGGCGCTGTGCCATGAAAAGAACTTTCGCATCCGCAACCGTACGGTAGTGGACGGAGAACACCAGGACCGCTGGCTAAGCCGGCTATGGCCGAATATGCTGGGGCAGATAGCCATATACCGAATCACCCGGGGAGACTGACCATGAAGCCTATGACCCTGCTGATGCTCTGCTGCGTAACCCTTGCCGGACTGGCCAGCCCGGCTATGGCTGAAGAGAAACACGTTCGCTTCGGAGACTACGAAGTTCACTACAACGTATTCCCCAGCACCTTCCTGATGCCGGAAGTCGCCGCGGCCAACAATCTCAACCGCAGTCGTGGTATTGGCATTGTCAACATTGCCATCATGGAGCGGGGGGAGGACGGCTCGCTGAGCACGGTGCCCGGCCAGGTGGAAGGTCAGGTCCTCAACGATATTCGCCAGGCAAAGTTCCTGGCATTTCGACGGATCCAGGAAGGGGATGCGGTCTACTTTATCGCCGAGTACCAGTACACCGAGGGCGAACTGATGACTTTCCAGGTCACCGCCAGGCCCAGTGGCCACGACCGCGACCTGCCGATTCGCTTTTCCCAGGCACTGTTCAATGACTGACCACCCGATGACTGATCGCCCAATGCCACAGGACACCACCGGAGACACCAGAACGGGTAAGCTGGTACTTGCCAGCAACAATCAGGGTAAGCTGAGGGAGCTTGGCGAACTGCTGGCCCCCCTTGGCCTGCAACCGATAGCCCAGGGCGAATTGGGCGTCGGTGAGGCGGAGGAGCCGGCCTGCACCTTTGTCGAGAATGCCCTGCTCAAGGCCCGTCATGCCGCGCAGCAAACCGGTCTGCCAGCCCTGGCGGATGACTCCGGCCTGGCGGTGGACGCACTCGGCGGACAGCCCGGCGTGCGATCGGCCCGGTACGCCGGTGTCGATGCCAGTGATGCGGAAAACGTCCAGGCGCTGCTGACAGCGTTGAAAGCGGTGCCGGAAGCCGAGCGCACGGCCCAGTTTCACTGTGTGCTGGTCTACCTGCGCCATGCCGAAGACCCCACGCCCATCATTTGCCATGGCCGCTGGCCGGGGCGGATCCTGGAACATCCGACAGGAAGCGGCGGTTTCGGCTACGACCCGGTGTTCTTCGCCCCTGAGTTCGACTGCAGTGCCGCTGAGCTGACCCGGGAACAGAAAGGCCGCGTCAGCCACCGCGGGCGTGCCCTGCGCCTGCTGGTGGAGCAGTTGGGCGGACATTGATGGCCCCCTTCTCTGGCGACGCCGGGGCAATCGCTCCATGTCCACCCCTTGGGCTGTATATTCACGTGCCCTGGTGCGTTCGCAAGTGCCCCTACTGCGACTTCAATTCCCACGCATTCAGCGGCGAGTTGCCTGAGCAGGCCTACCTTGAGGCCATGCTGGAAGATCTCAAGCATGATCTTGAGTTCGTGCGCGGGCGGCCAATCGAGACCGTCTTTATCGGTGGCGGCACCCCGTCGCTGATGTCGCCAGACTTCTACCAGACCCTGTTCCGCAAGCTCGCTGAGCAACTCACGTTCAGTCCGGATGCCGAAATCACCCTGGAGGCCAACCCTGGCACGGTCGAACAGAGCCGCTTCCTGGGCTTTCGCGACGCTGGCATTAACCGACTTTCCATCGGTATTCAGAGTTTCCAGCCGGAACACCTGAAAAGGCTTGGTCGCATCCATGACGACAACGAAGCGCACCACGCAATCGAGGCCGCCATGAACGCCGGCTTCAGCAACTTCAACCTGGACCTGATGCACGGCCTGCCAGGCCAGGGCCCGGAGCAGGCCCTGGCAGATCTGGACGCGGCCCTGGCGTGGCAACCACCTCACCTCTCCTGGTACCAGTTGACCCTGGAACCGAACACTGAGTTCTACAGCCGCCCCCCCGCACTGCCGGAGGATGACGAGCTCTGGGCCATATGGCAGGCCGGACGGGAAAGGCTTTTGTCCGCCGGCTTCCAGGACTACGAAGTCTCCGCCTGGGCCCGGCCCGGGATGGCCTCCCGGCATAACCTGAACTACTGGACCTTCGGCGACTACCTTGCCATTGGCGCCGGCGCCCATGGCAAGGTTTCGCTGGAAAATGGCGACATTCGTCGCTACTGGAAGACCCGGCAGCCCGACGCCTACCTGGCCCGGATTGGCAGCCGTACCGCCGGCACCCAGTCGGTGGACCGGGACGAGCGTCCGCTGGAGTTCATGATGAATGCACTGCGGTTGCAACAGGGCGTGGACGAGTCGCTGTTCACGGCCCGTACGGGTTTACCGCTGACGGTGATTGCTGCAATACTTGGAAACCTGAGGGATCAGGAACTGCTGGAGCCCGGCCGTCTGCAGGCGACAACAAAAGGACGGCAGTTCCTGAACAGTGTGCTGGAGCAATTTCTGTCATGAACGACATCGCCAGGAAACCCATTCCCACCGGCATCCGATGGGTTGGTGGCTTCACTGCCGCCGTTCTGGTTGCCCAACTGGGGCTCAACCAGCCCCTGCAGACCAGCGCGGCACCCCAGGGCATGCTGAGTTTCCAGCTGGCCACCACGGGCGAAGGGGCTGCAGCCATCGTGGAAAGCTGGGGCACCTCTTTCTGGGCTGAGACCTCCCTGTGGAGCGGCTTCCTGTTTGCCGCACTTTATACCACCCTGCTTATCCTGCTGACCAACCACTTGCTGGTGGATCGCCCGGGCGTGCGCGAACGCAAGACCGGTCAATGGGTGCGGGGACTGTTTGTGGTGGCCGGCCTGGCCCATGTGACGGAGTATTCGGTGTTGCTGGCCAACCTGGATGCGCCAAGCGACCGTCTCAGCCTGGCTGCCACCTTACTGGCTTTGACAAACTACACGGCATTGCTAGTGGGAATTGCCGGGCTGGTGGTTATCCGCGCCGCCCGGCGCCACCCGTTGCATCCACCGGGCGCCCGGGAGTCTGCGCGATAGAAGGCGCCTGACGCCTGAACGCCCTGCTGTCAGTTGGTGCGGCGATACACCAGGTCCCAGACCCCGTGACCAAGGTTTTCGCCACGCTTCTCGAACTTGGTAATCGGGCGATCCTCAGGGCGAGGCGAGAAACCACCTTCGTCCCTGGCATTGACGAAGCCTTCGGATTCGTCCATCACTTCCAGCATATGCTCGGCGTAGTTTTCCCAGTCCGTCGCCAGGTGCAGGATACCTCCCACCCGGAGCTTGTGGCGCAGGCGCTGGACAAACTCGTGCTGGATCAGTCGACGCTTGTGGTGTTTCTTTTTTGGCCAGGGATCCGGGAAAAAGACCATCACCCGGTCAATGGAGGCGTCCGGCAGGCACAGGTCGATCACATCGTTGGCGTCGATGGCATAGATCCGGACATTCTCCAGTTCACGCTCCTCGATTTCCTTGAGCAAGGCACCCACTCCGGGGGAGTGAACTTCTACCCCGATAAAGTCCTGCTCAGGCGCGGCGGCGGCCATCTCTGCAAGGGAGTGCCCCATACCGAAGCCGATCTCCAGGTTCAGCCAGGCTTCGCGGCCGAACACTTCCCGGGGGTCGATCACCCCTTGCTCGCGGGTCAAACCATAGACGGGCCAGAGCCGGTCATACGCCTTTTTCTGGCCTTCTGTCATCCGCCCCTGGCGAATAACGAAACTACGCACGCCACGGCGGGTGGTAACGCTTTCACCATTATTCGGTGCCTTGTCTGAGTCAGTCATGATTTCCCCGGTCTGATCAATGCTCAAAATGACTAAGGACTACAGTCTAACAGAGGCAGAGCTATTCGTGACCTGACAAAGCCGCGCCCGGTTTGTTCGCTGACCTACGGTGAAAAGCCGGGAACCCTGGCCGGTTTCCGGTCCAGCTTGCGGTAGCCCAGCGCCTCCACCAGGTGCTCGCAGCGGATATCCTCGGCACCTGCCAGATCCGCGATCGTGCGGGCTACCCGAAGAATGCGATGCAATGCCCTCGCCGACAAGCCCAGCTTTTCCATGGCACCGACGAGCATCCCCTTACTGTCGTCGTCCACGACGCAGTGCTGCTCCAGGGCACGGCCGGACAAAGACGCATTGGCACCGCCCCGTCTACGGGCACCCTCCCGCACCTTCACGACCCGTTGCCGCACCTGTGCACTGGTTTCGCCCGCAGAGGAACTTTGCATGAGCACTTCGCCACCCTGCACCGGGACTTCCACGTGCAGGTCGAACCGGTCCAGCAACGGGCCGGATAACCGGGCCTGATACCTTGCCACCTGCATGGGGGAGCACTGGCAGTCGATGGTGGGATGGCCCTGGTAGCCGCAGGGGCAAGGATTCATGGCGGCAATCACCTGGAACCGGGCAGGATAGGTGACCTGGCTGGCAGCCCGGGAGATAACGATCTCCCCCGACTCCATGGGTTCCCGCAATACCTCCAGCACCTTGCGGTCAAACTCCGGTAGTTCATCCAGGAACAATACGCCATTGTGGGCCAGTGAAATCTCACCGGGGCGGGGGCTGCTACCGCCACCCACCAGCGCAATCGCCGAGGCAGTATGATGGGGCGCACGATAAGGTGGCTGGCGCCAGCCATCGGTGCGGATCGGCAGTCCGGCTACTGAATGCACACTGGCCACTTCCAGCGCCTGGCGATCATCCAGTGCCGGCAAAAGCCCCGGAATGCGGCTTGCCAGCATACTCTTGCCAGTGCCCGGAGGGCCAAATAACAGCAGATTGTGACCGCCGGCTGCAGCGATTTCCAGGGCCCGCTTGGGTACGTGTTGCCCGCGCACATCTGCCAGGTCAGGAGCTTCGGCCGGGAGGCTGCTCAGCGCCATGGGCGTTACCGGACTCAGTGTGGTGGTGCCGGCAAGGTGTTCGCAGACCGCCAGCAGGTGGCCCGCCGCCAGTACATCGTCGCCACCCGCCAGCGACGCCTCATCGGCATTGTCCCGGGGCACCAGGATACGTCGACCAGCCTCCCGGGCAGCCATGACCGCCGGCAACACGCCGCGCACTGGCCGGAGACTGCCATCCAGGGCCAACTCCCCCATGCACTCCAGCTCTCCAAGGGCCTCTGGTGGCAACTGCCCTGACGCCACCAGGATGCCCAGGGCGATGGCCAGGTCAAAGCGGCCGCCCTCCTTGGGGAGATCGGCTGGAGCAAGGTTAATGGTGATGCGACGGGCAGGGAATTCGAAGCCGGCATTCATGAGGGCGCTACGTACCCGGTCCTTGCTTTCCCGGACGGCGGTTTCAGCCAGCCCGACGATGGAAAGCGAAGGCAATCCGCTGGAGAGATGAACTTCTACTGTAACAGCTGGCGCGCTGACGCCCAGCCGCGCGCGGGTATGAATGGTTGCGAGCATAGGGTCTTCCCTGACATTCAGTGATTTCCGGAGGGTGGTACTACCTGTGCCACCCAGGAGTCTGTGCGGTAAAAACCGCGCAGACCCGGCCATTCCGGATCAGCTTCAGTTATCGGACTGGCTGGCCTGTGCCTCCAGTTCGGCAACCCGCTTCTCAAGCCGTTCCAGCTTCTCACGGGTGCGCAGCAGAACGGCCTGCTGGGCATCGAACTCCTCGCGGGTGACCAGTTCCAGCCTTGAAATGACCGACATGACGGCAGCCTTTGCGTGATTTTCCACATCGTCACGGGCTGCACGGGCCATATCAGGAACGAACTGGCCAAACTGCTGTTGAACCTGGCCAAGCAGGTCATTAGGAATCTTCACCACGTCAGTCTCCACGGTTCCGAAAGCTTGCGCCTGCCCTGACGGGCAACGCCTCGACGGCTGAGGAGTGTAACACAGCGTGGTCCCTGCCATACTAGGAAGGTGACCGGCCGTATCAGCCCTGGTATCTGGCCTGCCGCCGGTCCTGGACAGATGCACCAATGTGGTTCGTGCCTGACCGAGCTGCGCTATAATGGCGCACGGTCAGGACCCATTTTGGTTCACCGGTCCAACAAAGCACTGATTTTTAAATATATTTTTGCGTTGGCACACACGATGCTACAACCCCCGTACGCAATCCGCACAATTGGTGTGCGAGGTGGCAGCATCCCGAACCCGGTCCATCCACGACCCCGTGGGCAGAAAACCGGGACGGCAAACTCCAAGGAGACAGCAATGAAACTTGTGACAGCGATCATCAAGCCTTTCAAGCTGGATGATGTCCGTGAGGCACTATCCGAGATTGGCGTTCAGGGCGTAACCGTGACCGAGGTGAAAGGGTTCGGTCGCCAGAAGGGGCACACCGAACTCTATCGCGGTGCCGAGTACGTGGTGGACTTCCTGCCCAAGGTGAAGGTGGAAGTCGCCATTGGCGATGGCCTGCTGGACCAGGTCATTGAATCCATTACCAAGGCCGCCAACACCGGCAAGATCGGTGACGGCAAGATCTTTGTAACCGAACTGGAACAGGCCATCCGGATCCGGACCGGGGAAACCGGCGAAGAAGCCGTCTGATCCCGGGCGCTTAAGCAGTCAGGCCAACGCAAAAATTTCAATCTCCTGTTAAGCCTCGTGCGGAGGGCTTCTTATGGAAAACAGTGTCTTTCATTTACAGTACGCAATAGATACCTTCTATTTTCTCGTTTGCGGTGCATTAGTCATGTGGATGGCAGCAGGCTTTGCCATGCTGGAATCCGGGCTGGTACGCGCCAAGAACACCACTGAAATTCTCACCAAGAACGTGGCCCTGTTCGCAGTGGCCTGCACCATGTACCTGGTCTGTGGCTACGCCATTATGTATGGCGGTAATATCTTCCTCAGCGGCATGGGTGAGGTGGATGTTGCCGGCGTGCTGGGCGAATACGCCGAGCGGGGCGACTTCGAGGGTGGTTCCATCTACTCCGGTGCTTCAGACTTCTTCTTCCAGGTGGTGTTTGTGGCCACGGCCATGTCCATCGTCTCCGGTGCAGTAGCCGAGCGCATGAAACTGTGGGCTTTCCTGGCCTTTGCAGTGGTCATGACCGGTTTCATCTACCCCATGGAAGGCGCCTGGACCTGGGGCGGTGCCGATGTATTTGGCATGTACAACCTGGGTGACCTGGGCTTCAGCGACTTTGCCGGCTCGGGCATCGTACACATGGCAGGTGCTGCTGCAGCCCTCGCCGGTGTGATCCTGCTGGGCGCCCGTAAGGGCAAGTACGGCCCCAACGGCGAAATCCGCGCCTTCCCGGGCGCCAACATGCCGCTGGCCGCACTGGGTACCTTCATCCTGTGGCTGGGCTGGTTCGGCTTCAACGGCGGTTCAGTGCTTAAACTGGGCGATATTGCCAGCGCGCACTCTGTGGCCATGGTGTTCCTCAACACCAACGCTGCTGCGGCCGGTGGTGCAATCGCGGCGCTGATCACCGCCCGCATCATGTTCGGCAAGGCTGACCTGACCATGCTTCTGAACGGTGCCATCGCCGGACTGGTGGTTATCACGGCCGAGCCGTCCACACCGAGCGCACTGGTTGCCACGATCTGGGGCGCACTGGGTGGTGTGCTGGTGGTGCTGAGTATCGTCACCCTGGACAAGCTGCGCATTGACGATCCGGTGGGCGCCATCTCCGCCCACGGTGTCTGCGGCTTCCTGGGCCTGATGCTGGTACCGGTCACCAATGACGGTGCTGCCTTCAGCGGCCAGCTGATCGGTGCCCTGACCATCTTCGTCTGGGTATTCGTAGCCAGCCTGATCGTCTGGGGCATCCTCAAGGCTGTGATCGGCATCCGGGTCAGCGAGGAAGACGAGTACGAAGGCGTCGACCTGTCCGAGTGTGGCATGGAAGCCTATCCGGAGTTCGTCTCCAGCAAGTAACCAGGTCACTGGTAAAGTTCCCCGGTTTGCCGGGGAACAAAAGCAAAGAGGGCAGCCCGCGGGCTGCCCTCTTTTTTTTGCGAGGCCGGAACGAGCTGTGTCAGCCTTCGGCCGGCCGCACCGGATCATCCAGAGTTTCCAGCATGAACTGGGGCATGGCCAGGGCGCCCCGATGAACACCTTCATTGTAGTAGCGGGTGACAAACGGCCGGTCCGCTGCGTCCTCCTCCCGGAAATAGCTGGTGTGTACGTCCTTGCCACCCATGGTGCAGCTCCACCAGCCGGTGGGATAGACGGGTTGCGGAAATGGCAGGGTCTGGACGTGGTCGAAACCGGCCTTTTTCATGTCGTCATGAATACCGCGAATAATGCTGTCAGTGTGCAGCAGCGGGGATTCGCTCTGCTGCACCACGATGCCGCCCTCCCGCAGGGCAATCATGCAGTCCCGGTAAAAGTCCAGCGCAAACAGGCCTTCCGCCGGCCCCACCGGATCGGTGCTGTCGACGATGATGACATCCACCGTGCCCGGGGGCTGGTCCCGCATCCACTGGATGCCATCACCAAAGAAGAAGTTGGCCCTGGGGTCCTGGTTGGACTCACAGAGTTCCGGGAAATACTTCTCCGATACCCGGGTCACCCGTTCATCGATTTCCACCTGCCAGGCTTCCTCCACCCCGGGGTGCTTCAATACCTCCTTGAGGGTGCCGCAATCACCACCGCCGATGATCACCACCTTTTTCGGATCGCGATGGGTGAACAGTGCCGGGTGCGTCATCATCTCGTGGTAGAGGAAATTGTCCCGGCTGGTGAGCATGACACAGCCGTCCAGTACCATCAGGTTGCCAAATGTCTCTGTCTCCCAGACTTCCAGCTTCTGGTACTGCGTCTGTTCCTCGTGCAGCTTGCGCTTCACCTGCAGGGAAAAGGCCGTACCCTGGTCCTGGAAGACTTCGGTAAACCAGTTGTTGTCCAGTGAACTCATTGTCAAAAACCTCCCGTAATCGTTGGCGCCATTGTAGGCCGAGGTGGCGGCTCGTGTCCCGTCAGCGAATTCACCTGACGGGATACTAACCAAAGGATTTGTTGTCCGGGCAGGGGCGCTTTGCGGTTTCCATGGGTTGCCCAGGCAGCCTACAATGGGCGCGCCCGGCAAGATTGCCCCGTCTGCGATTCAGGATACCAGTATGACCACCAGAACCACTGCCAGCCAGATCTACAACATCGCCCACTGGAGTGATGGCTATATCGATGTGAACACCGGCGGTGATGTGCTGATCCGGCCGCACCGGGCTCATAACGACCACAGCATCAACCTGCCTGAGCTGATTGGCCAACTCAGTACCAGGGGTGTTGCCCTGCCGGTGCTGATCCGCTTTACCGACATTCTCCATGACCGGGTCAATACCCTGTGCCTGGCCTTCAACGATGTCGCCAGCGAACACGGCTACCAGGGGCGCTATACCGCCGTTTACCCGATCAAGGTAAACCAGCAGCGGGGCGTGGTAGAAGAATTGTTGCGAGCCCAGCCGGCGGCCGCTAACAGCCAGATCGGCCTGGAAGCGGGCAGCAAGCCCGAGTTGATGGCTGTACTGGCCCTGTCGTCAGCGCGGGGCTCGGTGATCGTCTGCAATGGCTACAAGGACCGGGAATACATCCGCACCGCACTGATTGGTCAGAAGCTGGGCTTCCGGGTATTTATCGTGGTGGAGAAACCGTCCGAGCTGAAGCTGATACTGAACGAGGCAAAGCGGCTGGATGTGCGCCCACTTATCGGCGTACGGGCCCGGCTGGCGACCATCGGCAAGGGCAACTGGCAGAACACCGGCGGTGAGAAATCCAAGTTCGGCCTTTCAGCGGGACAGGTACTGGACGTCGTTGAGCGCCTGCGGGCGGCCGATGCCCTGGATTCCCTGCAACTGCTGCACTTTCACCTGGGTTCCCAGATCGCCAATATCCGGGATATTCAGACAGGGCTGCGGGAGTGCGCCCGTTTCTACAGCGAACTGCGCCAGCTGGGCGCGCCGGTGGACACAGTGGATATCGGCGGTGGCCTCGGCGTGGACTATGAGGGCACCCGCTCCCGCAGCAGCTGTTCGATGAACTACAGCATGCGGGAATACGCCTGGAACGTGGTGCACACCCTGCAGACAGAATGCGACCGGGCCGGCGTTCCCCACCCGGATCTGATCAGCGAGTCGGGGCGCGCCCTGACCGCCCACCACGCGGTGCTGGTCACCAATGTCATCGACCGGGAGCAGCCGGAAGCCCGCATACCCACAGCGCCCGCAGCCAGCGCCCCCGGGCCCCTCCATGACCTGTGGCGAGACTATTGCCACGTGACGGACGATGTCAGTCCCCGGTCCCGTATCGAGATTTACCACGACCTGCTCCATGCCATGGGCGACGTGCATGCCCAGTTTGCCCACGGCGTGCTGACCCTGGGCCAGCGTGCCGATGCCGAACGCATCTACACCGCCAGCTGCCGCCAGTTACAGCAGCAGCTCAATGGTGCCAACCGGGCCCACCGGGAAATCCTCGATGAACTGAACGAAAAACTGGCAGAAAAGCTGTTTGTGAATTTTTCCCTGTTCCAGTCACTGCCGGATATCTGGGGCATTGACCAGATTTTCCCGGTATTGCCCATCCAGGGCCTGGACCGCGCCATCACCCGCCGTGCCGTGATCCAGGACATCACCTGCGACTCGGATGGGCGCATCGACCGCTACGTGGACGGTCAGGGCATCGAAACCACCCTGCCCCTGCCCGACCATGACGACAGCCAGCCGCTACTCATCGGTTTCTTCATGACCGGTGCCTACCAGGAGATCCTGGGGGACATGCACAATCTGTTCGGCGACACCCACTCCGTGGACGTGCAACTGGACAGCAACGGCCAGTACCGGGTCAGCGAGCCCACGGAAGGCGACACCGTGGCAGATATCCTGCGTTACGTGAACTTTGATCCCCAGGACCTGATCAAAGCCTACCGGGCCCGGTTCGCCAGCAGTGACATGCCGGCCGATGAACAACATCAGCTGTTGCAGGAACTCGAGGCCGGCCTGGAGGGCTATACCTACCTCGAGGAATAACCTGAAAGCATAAGCAGGCCGCAATCGCACTGAAATTGATCTGAACCGATCCCATCAACACAGATCTGTTCGAACCGCCGTAGCGTAAATCTCGTGACTGACAATCGCAGGACGAGTGCTACAATCATGACGAACAACATCTCAGCCCATGCCGCTGTCAAGGAGCGCCCGGTGACCACACTGGACCAGAAGCCCTCGCGGGCCGAAGGGCGAAAAGATCCCTGGAGCCAGCTGCTCGAAAAGGTCGGCAAGAACCAGGACCGCCAGGCGTATCACGCGCTGTTCGAGCACTTCGCTCCCCAGATCAAGTACTACGCCATGGCCAATGGCATGTCGAGCCACGCCGAGGAACTGGTACAGGAGGTGTTCGTCTCCATCTGGCGTCGCTCCTGCCTGTACGACTGGCGCAAGGCAGCCGCCTCCACCTGGATTTTCACCATCGCCCGTAACCAGCGCATCGATATGCTGCGCAAGATGCAGCGCACCAGCGCAGAGATGCAGGTGGAAACCGAGGATTTGTGGCAGATTCCCGGCGAAAATGAAGATGAACCGGTAACCTCACTGCACCGGCTGATGTCCGAGCGCCGGGTGCGGGAATCCCTCCGGCACCTGCCGGAAGAACAGATCACTGTGATTGCCAAGGTCTACATGGAGCACAAGTCCCACCAGATGGTGGCTGATGAGCTGGAGATCCCGCTTGGCACGGTCAAGAGCCGGGTTCGTCTGGCACTAAACAAGCTCAAGGTAATTTTGCAGGACCAGAACGTATGACCCGTCACCACCCCGACAGCCTGATGTTGATGGAATACAGCGCAGGCAACCTGAGTGAGCCCCATGCCCTGTGCATCCGGCTTCACCTGGACAAATGCGCGCACTGCCGCAGCCGGGTGGATGCCCTGGACAGCCTGGGCGCCGTGATGATGGAGCAGCAGTCGCAGGTGACCGTCGAAGCCTCCACCTTCGACAGCATCCTGGCGCGCATCGACAGCGAACCGGCACCCGAGACGGTAACGCCCAGGGTTCACCGCAGCCCGCTGAGCAAACTGCTGGGTGACGACCTGGACGGTTTACCGTGGAAACGGCAACTGAAGGACGTCAGCGTGCTGGATATCAGTGACCGCTTTCCGGGACAGCAGGACCGGGTGGTTCTGCAGAAGCTGTGTGCCGGTGGCAAGGCTCCTGCCCATACCCACCGTGGCGAGGAAACCACTATCGTGCTGCAGGGTGCCTTTGCCGATAACAAGGGCGTATTCAACCAGTGGGACTTCGTTGTGCTGGGGCAGGAAGACGAACACAAGCCCGTGGCCCTGGAAGGGGACGACTGCATTACCCTGTCCGTGCTGAGCGCCCCCCTGAAGCTCACGGGCACCTTCGGTCGCCTGCTGAATCCGTTTATCCGCTGACAGCTCGCATGCCCGGTCGGACATCTGTTCCGACCGGGTCCGTGCAACCCCGGCCTCCCCTCCTGCGCACCTTGCTGTAGAATGACTGGCTTTACCATTCCTAAAGATGTGGCAGTTCCATGAGCAGTGATGACTACGCTTTCCGCTTCGGCGGCATCGAGCGGCTCTACGGCCGCCGCGCCAGCCTGGCCTTCCGCCAGTCCCATATTGCCGTCGCGGGCCTTGGTGGCGTGGGCTCCTGGGCCGCGGAGGCGCTTGCCCGCAGTGGTATAGGCACCATAACCCTGATCGATATGGACGACGTTTGTGTGTCCAACACCAACCGTCAGCTCCATGCGCTGGAAGGACATTATGGCCGCACCAAGACCGACGTGATGGCAGAACGCCTGCGGGCCATTAACCCCCAGGCGGACATCCGGGTTCATTTCGGTTTTGTGACCACGAAGAATGTCGCAGAGTTGATCACGGAAGACATGGACGGCGTGGTGGACGCCATCGACAGCGTCAAATCCAAGGCAGCCCTGATTGCCCACTGCCAGCGCAGGAAGATCCCCCTGGTGGTAGCCGGCGGGGCAGGCGGCCAGGTTGACCCCACAAAAATCGAAGTGGCGGACCTGAGCCGGACTACCCAGGACCCATTGCTGGCCAAGATCCGTAACCTGTTACGCAGGGAGTACGGTTTCTCACGCAATCCGAAACGCCGGTTTGGTATCGAGGCGGTGTACTCCACGGAACAGCTGATCTACCCGGCAGCCGACGGTGAGGTCTGCCATCAGAAACCGGACACCGCAGGCCCGGTACGGCTGGACTGCGCCACCGGGTTCGGTGCTGCTTCACCGGTCACCGCCAGCTTCGGGTTTATTGCCGCCTCCCGACTGGTCAACAGGATCGCCCGCAAAGCGGCAAAGGGCTCTCAGCCCTCCTGAAGATCCAGCACCAGCTTGCCCCGCACATGGCCGCCCTCCAGCAGGTGGTGGGCCGCCGGGGCGTCTGGCAGGGCGAATACTCCGTCCACGTGGACCTTCACATCACCATCCTCGATCAGCTCCAGGATCTCTTCCAGTTGGAACACGTCCGGGCGCACGGTCATGCCGTGGGCTTTCAGGCCCATACGCTCCGCTTCACTGACGATCTCATCGGCGGTAATGGTAGGAATGGTCACCAGCACCCCGTGCTCGCTCAGGGTATGCAGGGACCGCTTGCCGGTATCACCCCCGACCAGGTCGAGCACCAGGTCGAGTCCATAGCACTCGTCGACAAAATCCACCTGGTGGTAGTCGATGACCTCATGGACGCCGAGCCCGGCGAGGAAGTCCCGGTTATCGGCCGAGGCGGTGGCGATCACATGGGCACCCCGCACCAGCGCGAACTGCACCGCAAGGTGCCCGACACCGCCGGCACCTGCGTGGATCAACACTTTCTGACCAGGTTCCAGCTCGCCCATATCGAACAGGGCCTGCCAGGCGGTCAGGCCCGCCAGCGGCAGGCCACCCGCTGCCAGCAAATCCAGTTCTTCCGGCACAATGGCCAACTCAGCCGCGGGCGCCGCCAGGAACTGGGCACAGGCACCACCCTGCGTCGGGAAGCCAACCATACCCATAACCCGGTCGCCCGGTACCAGGGTGGCCACCTTGTCGCCCACGGCGACCACCTCGCCAGCCATGTCATATCCCGGCGTCCAGGGCAGTCGGTCCCCGATCTGGCGGGCAGCAAAGCCCAGGCCGCGGCGGGTCTTCCAGTCGATGGGGTTCAGTCCAGCGGCCCGTACCCGAACCAGCACCTCTTCAGGGCCTGGCTCAGGCACGGGAGCTTCGGCCACTTCAAGTACATCGGGATCCCCGAACTCCCGGTAGACCAGTTGTTTCATGGTGGATACCTCGTTTTTTTCCATGACCTTCCCCCCGATGAATACGACCCCATACCGGTTACAGGATATGGTGACTGGTCAGTTTAGCAGCCCCCCGGGCTCAAGGCTGACCTCTTGCGATGAATACTTCCGGCCACCGGACCCCTGTACCCCGGCGGCTACAACTTATAACCGCCTTCAACCCGGATATGCCGGAAAATTTCAGCGAACTCGGCCGGCACCCTCGTGGGGCGCTGGGATTGCATATTGACGCAGGCATGGGTGGAAATCGCCCGCATCAGAGTCTTGCCGTCGGCCGGGCGCACCAACTGGAACTGCCGGGCCGAGCGGATACGGCCATCGAAGTCGGTGAGCCAGGTCGCCAATACCAGCCGGTCACCGGCATTGGCGGCGGCCAGGTAGTCAATCTCGGTACGGGTAATGGCCATGGCCTTGCCGGTCTGCTCGTGGAGGGCCCAGGTCATACCCGCACTCTCGATATGCGCCCAGCTGATGTCCTCAAGCCAACGGACGTAGACGACATTATTGGCATGGCCGAGGCGGTCCGTGTCTTCCGGACGCACGTTAATATCCAGGGTGAACGGATCCGGCAGGTCCCAGTCCTGGAACCCGTCGTTCTGGTCGGTGTTCAATTCCATTACTCCTTCACTGATCATAATTCGTTGCTGCACCATGCCCCTGGTCACGGTTTACTGCACAGGTCCCATTCCCGGAATCGCGTTCAGCGGCAACCTGCCCAGGCGATCGCTATACAAGCTGCCAAAATACAGCTCGTCACCATGAACCCGGGCCGACGTCAGCCCCCAAAGGTAGTCGCCCCGGGTATCGTGCAGGCTGGTGACAATTTCACCCTCGCCGTTGAGGGCAATCACCAGGCCATACTCACCCGGCCCCGGACGCAGCCAGGGCGGCAGGCGGGCCACCAGGTTCTTCAGCCAGGGATGGTGGTGCAGAAAGTCCAGTGAGGGCCTGCGCAGGGCTGGCATGGCGACCCAGTAGCGGCCGGCAGCATCCACGTCGAGGTTGTCCGGAAACCCGGGCAGGTTGTCGGCAAACACTTCCGCCCGGCCCTGCTCCGGACCGCTGAGCCAATAGCGCAGTATGCGGTAACGGGGAGTCTCTGCCACCAGCAGGTAGTCCCCCTCCGGTGAGACCACCACCCCGTTGGCAAAGTAGAGGTTTCTGAGCAGTACCCGAGTCTGGCCGGTCTGGGGGCTATATCGTAGCAGGCGTCCATTGGGCCGCATTGCCAGAAGGTCCAACTGGTGGTCCTCAAGGCGGTGGCGGGTGCTGGCATCGGTGAAATAGATATTACCATCCGGTCCTGCGTCCACCCCGTCCGCCAGCCGGAACGGCAGCCCTTCGGCCTCCCGGGTGAGTACGCGGGTCTCGCCGCGGGGGCTTATGGACAACAGCCCCCGCTCGGCATCGGCCACAACCAGGTTACCCTGCCGGTCAAAGTCCAGTCCCAGTGGTCGGCCACCGGTCTCCACCCAGCGGTTGGGATCCCCATCCCCTTCCCCGTCCAGGCGAACAATCCAGCCATCCGCAGTACCGGTATGAATCCTGCCGGAGGCATCCATGGCGGTATCTTCCGGTTGTGCCAACTGCCCCTTGGCCAACAGGTCTGACAAACGCAGTCGTTCGTTCGGTGCCAGGGGCCCCTGCATCGCGGGAGCCGAGGGCGCCGGCCAGGCCCGGCTGTCGATGGGTGAAGGACTCAGCAGAAAGCCGCCAAGCATCACGAAAACGATCAACAGCAGTATCAGCAGCCATTTCATGGAACGAGTCCTGTACCGGTTGCCTGGTATGCCAGTGCTGGTGCGGCTCAGCCTTTCAGGAATTCACGACAGAGGCGGGCAAACTCGTCTGGCTTCTCGGCATGGAGCCAGTGGTCCGTGCCCTCGATTTCCTCGATGCGCGCCTGTGGAAACAGGGTATCGATGCGCTCGCGGTGCTTGCGCTGGATATAGGCGGAATCAGCACCCTTGATAAACAGAACCGGTCCGTCAAAGGGACCATCACCTTCCGGCGCGTCCGCCAGGTTCTGGTAACAGGCCTCGATGACCGGAAGGTTCAGGCGCCAACGGAAGACGTTCGGGTTATCGGCTTTCTCTTCTTCCGGTACCCGCACCAGGTTTTTCAGCAGGAACATGCGCACTTCCGGCGTTTCCACGTATTCCTGCAGCGCCTTGTCTGCCTCGCCACGAGTTGAAATTGCTGACAGGTCAAGGCTCTTCATGCCTTCCAGGATGGCATCGTGACGGGGGTGGTAGGTCACCGGTGCAATATCTGCGACGATCACCTTCTCCACCCGGTCCGGGTAACTCAGGGCCACCTGCATGGCGGTCTTGCCTCCCATGGAGTGCCCCAGAAGGCTGGCCTTCGCCAGTCCCTGCTCGTCCATATAGGCGATAACGTCTTCCGCCATGGAGGGATAGTCCATGGAGTCGGTGTGGGGAGAGCGGCCATGATTGCGCAGGTCCAGGCCGTGGATTTGCCGGACCTCCTGGAGACGCTGGTTGACGCCACCCAGGTTTTCAAGGGAACCGAACAACCCGTGCAGCAGCAAAAGGGGTTTGCCTTCACCAGAAATCCGACGATGTAACCTGACGCTCATGAATGCCTCGCTCTTCCTGTTTTTGTTTGGCCGGACCCCGGCGGGAAAACACGATACTGCCGCCATACTTTGAGATGCCCGGGTTTGCTATTGTTGCAGGGTCTGTTTGCAAGAGTACAGCACATGCCCGATTTTTCACTGCTGGCGGTAACCGTTGCCGGGCTCTACCTGGTTGCCCTGTTTTGCGTCTACCGCATATTGCTCAGTTACCGTACAGCCCAGGGCGCCATCGCCTGGATTATCAGCCTGATCGGCCTGCCGTGGATCGCGGTGCCCCTGTACCTGCTGTTCGGCCGCAACCGCTTCGCCGGCTACGTACAGGCCAGGCGACTGAACGATCGTACCCTCGAACCCCTGCTGACCCAATATGAACAGCAGGCGGAAACCCTGCCTTACCCCGGCAACGCCCAGAATCCCGACGAGCTCAGTGTACTCGCCACCCTGGGCCGGCAACCGTTTACAGGGGGCAATGACTGTACCCTGCTGAAAAACGGTGATGCCACCTTTGACGCCCTGTTCGAGGCCATGGAAAACGCCACCGATTACATCCTGCTGGAATTCTACATTGTCCGTTCTGACCGGGTCGGCAATCGTATCCTGCATATCCTCAAGCGCAAGCTTGCCCAGGGGGTCAGGGTCTACTTCCTCTACGATGATATCGGCAGTGTCTGGCTGCCTGGTCGTTACCTGAAAGCGCTGAAGGCCGCAGGTGCCCGCGTGGCATCGTTTGGCGATGGCAATGTCCGCCGGCGTCGTTTGCAGATCAACTTCCGCAACCACCGCAAGATCCTGGTGTGTGACGGCAAGGTGGGCTTTGTGGGAGGTATCAACCTGGGGGACGAGTATCTGGGCACCGATATGGGGGTCGAACCCTGGCGGGACACGCACTGCCGGATTACCGGCCCAGCGGCCCTGGGCCTCCAGCTGGCCTGGCTGGAAGACTGGCACTGGGCGACAGGTGACAACCCGGAGCTGAACTGGCAGCCCAGTCCCTCTCAAAGGGGCGACCAGCAGGTGCTGATCC
>Ga0208301_1000104_pt1 | contig 31555 bp, 37 predicted proteins | sample 25BtaG_FD_184100 | JGI IMG/M metagenome (GOLD analysis project Ga0208301, IMG submission 184100) | Marine viral communities from Cariaco Basin, Caribbean Sea - 25B_WHOI_OMZ_CsCl (SPAdes) (version 2) | ecosystem: Environmental > Aquatic > Marine > Oceanic | place: Caribbean Sea: Cariaco Basin...
CAGCAGGGAAATTATCAGCGCCCCGAGGGCATCCACCACCAGGTCCCACATGGTATCCGTGAGTCCTGAAGGGTCACCCAGCATGGGCTTTTGCATATTCATGCCGAACAGCGAATCCATGGTGAATTCGAAGATTTCCCACAGGGCACCGATACCAAGGGCGAAGAGAAAGGCGAAGAAGGCGACGAAGCCGGGCTTCATGTGGACTTCGATCCGCTCCACCTCGTTCATGATATGTACAAGCAGGAATCCGAGAATGCCAAGCAGGACGCCGGAACTGGTGTGCAAGGCAATATCCCACCACCAGAACCGGGTGTAATAGTCTCTCACCTCCCCGAGAAACAACGAGGCGAAAACAAAGCCGATGGCCAGCAATTGCAGTTCCGGGGGGATATGGATCCGGAACCGCCGCTCGAGCAGCACCGGCAGGAAGGTCACCACGATAATCAGGGCAGTGAAAAAACCGGTAAACCAGCGTCCCGCCCAAATGGCAGCCACCACCTCAAGGAGAAGGATAAACTGCAGGAAAAAGGTGATTCTCTGATGGGTAATGCGAATTCGCACTGCCTAGCGAAGCTCCGGTTTTCTCAGGTCAAGGGGCTCATGGAGCGGAGGATGGCGTTCCCGGCACTCCATTCGTTCATACAGGGGCAGGCTATCACACTCGCTGGCATCACCGGGATAACGCCCGTCCGTTGGCATACCAGTGCCACAACCACCCGCTGCCAGTAGCGACAGAACCACGAGGATAAACCGGGCCATCACAGGGTCAGCACAAAACCAACGGCGACCGCCAGCAGGAGCAACAAAAACCACCGGGCATAGAACTCGCCGGCATCGTTCACCGGGGGAACACTGCGGCCATCCTCCGTGGCGGCGCCTTCGTACTCTGCGATCAGACGCCGGGCCTCCAGGTAATCGTCTTCGTCCACCTGCACATTGGTAAAGCCAGCGGCGCCGATTTCCCCCAACCCGCCCTGGAGATAGTGGCCGCCCACGTGGGCACTGATGCCGTGGGCCCCCAGCAGACCGGCAATGATATGGGCCTCGGTAAGGTCCCGGGCGTTATAGGCTATCTGCATCGTCCGCCTCCCCTGATGGGTACGGGAAAACCCGAAGCAAAGAAGCAGCTCCGGACACCTTGTCAGTGTAGTCACTGCGGTGAGTGCCTGCCTTGCTATTTACGGAATCGTCACCGAATTCGATTGATCGCGGCGGGATTCGCGAATCTGCAGCATGGGGAACTATACTGCGGGACAACTTCTTCCATACGATTTCAAGGACACCGTGTCATGGGAATACTTGTACTCGGACTGATTATTTTTCTCGGTATCCATTCTCTGTCCATCGTAAACGAACCCCTGCGCAACCGAATGGTGCAATCGATGGGCGAAGGGGCCTTCAAGGGGATCTATTCCGTGATTGCCCTGGTGGGCCTGGTGCTGATTTTCTGGGGATATGGCGCGGCAAGGCTTGACCCGGTACTGCTGTACAGCCCGCCAGCCTGGCTTCGTCACCTGGCCATGCTTTTGCTGGTGCCGGTGTTCCCGCTGTTGTTCGCCGCCTACTTCCCCGGCCGGATCAGCCGCACCCTCAAGCATCCCATGCTGGTGGCGGTCAAGCTTTGGGCCGTAGCTCACCTGCTGGCAAATGGCATGGCTCACGATGTGCTATTGTTCGGCGCCTTCCTGGCGTGGGCCGTAGTCGACCGCATCTCCCTCAAACGCAGAACAGCCCGGGACATCCCCACACTTCCCGCACAACCGTTCAACGACCTGATCGCGTTAGTAGGCGGCCTGGCGGTTTACGTGCTGTTCGTGGTCTGGGCGCACCAGTGGCTTATCGGAGTCGCCCCGGTGTAACGGGCCGCGACTATCTGTCACGCACAACCCGGGCGTAAAAGATGACGACGGGCGGATTCCGGGCTTAACTGTAGTCACAGGCACCAACAATAAAGTGTCAGACGGCAGGAGTAAGACCATGAAAATCGGAATCCCCAGGGAAGTCTATCCCGACGAACGACGGGTGGCTGCAACGCCGCCCTCGGTGCAGAAACTCATCAAACTTGGATACGAGGTAGTCATCGAGGCTGGTGCCGGCGAGGCGGCCGATTACAGCGACGAGAGCTACCAGGACGCCGGCGCCGCCATCGCGGTGGACACGCTCTCCCTCTGGAAGGAATCGGACTTCATCCTCAAGGTGCGAGCACCGACCGAACATCCCGGCACTCACAAACACGAACTCGACATGATTCGTGAGGGTGCGCACCTGGCCGGCTATATCTGGCCAGCCCAGAACCCCCAACTGCTGGAAACACTGGCGGAGAAACAGGTCAATGCTTTCGCCATTGATGCCCTCCCACGTATCAGCCGGGCCCAGAAAATGGACGCCCTCAGCGCCATGGCCAACATTGCCGGCTACCGCGCGGTGATCGAGGCAGCCAACCAGTTCGGGCGTTTCTTTACCGGCCAGGTCACCGCCGCAGGCAAGGTGCCCCCGGCGAAAATCATGGTCATCGGCGCAGGCGTGGCTGGCCTGGCCGCCATAGGTACCGCCAACAGTATGGGGGCCGTGGTGCGGGCCTTTGACACCCGCCTGGAGGTCAAGGAACAGGTGGAAAGCATGGGCGCCGAGTTTCTGGAACTGGACTTCGGCGGCGAGGAAGGCAGTGGTGGCGGTGGCTACGCCAAGCAGATGAGTGATGAGTTCATCAAGGCAGAAATGGCCCTGTTCGCCGAACAGGCCAAAGAGGTGGATATCATCATCACCACCGCCCTGATTCCCGGCAAGCCAGCGCCGAAGCTGATCACCGCCGAGATGGTTCAGTCCATGAAGCCCGGCAGTGTCATTGTGGACCTCGCCTCCGAACGCGGCGGCAACTGCGAGCTGACCGAGCCTGGCAAGGTGGTGGAAAGGCATGGTGTACGCCTGATCGGTTATACCGACCTGCCCAGTCGCATGGCCAAGGTGGCCAGTGATCTCTACGCCACCAACCTGGTCCACCTGATGACCGAACTGACACCAGAGAAGGATGGCCAGCCGGTGGTGAATATGGAGGACGCGGTGATTCGCGGGGTGACCGTGGTCCACCAGGGCGATGTCACCTGGCCGCCGCCCCAACCGGAAGCGCCCACCAGCACCGCACCACCCCCTGGTACGGAAGAGCCCTCACCAGCGACAACAACCGCAACGAAGGGTCCATCACCGGCGAAGCGCCTGACGGGCAAAATCGCCCTGCTGGCCGTAACCGCACTGGCTCTCTACGGTGTAGGGGCCTATGCGCCGGAGAGCTTCCTGCGGCACTTTACGGTTTTCGTGCTGGCCTGTTTCATCGGCTGGCAGGTGATCTGGAATGTCACACCCTCGCTACACACCCCCCTGATGAGCGTGACCAACGCCATCAGCGGCATCATAGTGATTGGTGCCCTGCTCCACCTGGCGCAGGCTGAACATGCAGCGGTTGGCATCCTGTCCTTCGTGGCGGTACTGATTGCCATGATCAATGTGTCCGGTGGGTTCCGGGTGACCCATCGCATGCTCAAGATGTTCCATCGATAGGAGGCGTGATTCATGAGTAGTGGACTGATCAGCGTCGCCTATGTGGTGGCCAGCATTCTCTTTATCCTCAGCCTGGGGGGCCTCGCCCACCAGGAATCTGCCCGCCGGGGTAACTGGTACGGGGTCGCAGGTATTGTCATTGCGCTCGCCGCGACCATGGCCGGGTTCGAGACCGCCGACCTGACCTGGGTTGTCGCCGCCATGGTGATCGGTGCGGCTATCGGGCTGCCCATTGCCAACAAGGTGGAAATGACCCAGATGCCCCAGCTGGTGGCCCTGCTGCACAGCTTCGTGGGCCTGGCCGCTGTGCTGGTGGGATTTGCCAGCTATATCGATCCGTTGGTGATCATGGTGGGGGCTGAACACACCATCAAGCTGGTGGAAATCTTTGTGGGCATCTTTATCGGGGCTGTCACCTTCACTGGCTCACTGGTGGCCTGTGGCAAGCTGGATGGACGAATCGACAGCAAGGCCCTTACCCTGCCCGGGCGCCACTGGATGAACCTGGCCGCCGTGATTGTGTGTGTACTGCTGGGGGCGGCGTTCCTTGGCAGTGACAGCATGGCCCTGAGCATTGCCATACTGGCACTGATGGCAGTGATAGCAGCCGTACTGGGTGTACACCTGATCATGGCTATTGGCGGCGCCGATATGCCGGTGGTGGTTTCCATGCTCAACAGCTACTCCGGGTGGGCGGCGGCTGCCATCGGCTTCATGCTGGGCAACGACCTGCTGATTGTTACCGGTGCCCTGGTGGGAAGCAGTGGTGCGATTCTCAGCTATATCATGTGCCGGGCCATGAACCGTTCGTTTATCAGCGTGATCCTGGGGGGCTTTGGCCAGACCTCCTCCAGCAGTGCGACAGCGGATGAGGACCAGACAGTCCAGGAAATTTCAGTGGAGGAGCTGGCCGAGGAGCTGCGCAATGCGGATTCGGTGATTATCGTGCCCGGCTACGGCATGGCTGTGGCACAGGCCCAGAACGGGATCAGCGAGATCACGAAACTGTTGCGGGAGCGGGGCATCAACGTGCGCTTCGGCATCCACCCTGTGGCGGGCCGGCTACCCGGTCATATGAACGTGCTACTGGCGGAGGCCCATGTGCCCTACGACATCGTGCTGGAAATGGACGAAATCAATGACGATTTCCCCAAAACTGACGTGGTCCTCGTAATTGGTGCCAACGACACCGTCAATCCGGCCGCTGCCGAGGACCCGAACAGCCCCATTGCCGGCATGCCGGTGCTGGAAGTCTGGAAAGCCCGGCAGGTTGTCATCCTCAAGCGCGGGATGGCTACGGGCTACTCCGGTGTGGAGAACCCGTTGTTCTTCCGGGAAAACAGCCACATGTTGTTCGGCGATGCCAAGGACTCGGTGGACCGGCTGCTGGGCGCACTGAGATAGCACCCGGATATGACGGACCGGCCCCCCGGTCCGTCACGGTCGACCCCGTCTTGCGATAATCGTGTGCAGGCTCGGCGACTGTAAAGACTCCGCAAAACTGGCCGCGAACGCCTGACAGGTTCACCCTGTGCAGGTAAAGTCTTTAGATACAGACACCGAGCAGGACTGAATCCATGCCCACATTCCACCAGATTCCGGTCAAGGCAAACGTCCGTGCAACGCGCAACGCCCTGTTGCTGGTTCTGGCAGTGGTGCTGACCGGCTGTGCCTCCTCGCCGGATGTAGCGGACCGCCGCCAGTCACCCGTCCCGGTTTACGGTACGCCGGTGGCAGGCGATAACGAGCGGGTAAGCCGACTGCAGGACGTGTTCGATCGTTACGAGGGTACTCCCTACCGCTACGGTGGCACTACCGCCAGGGGGTTCGACTGTTCCGGCTTTATCGGACAGGCCTACCAGGAAGCGTTTGGCATGGAACTGCCCCGAACCACCTCGGCCATGCTCAGCCACGGCACGCCCATATCACCGCGGGAGCTTCAGCCGGGGGATGTGGTGTTTTTCCGGATTCGGGGCAAGGAGCAACACGCGGGGATCTTCATGGGCGGTGATGACTTTATCCATGCGTCCACCTCGGTAGGCGTCACCCGCTCATCCCTGAATGGCTATTACTGGCGGGACCGCTTCACCCAGGCCCGACGGTTCGACTGAGCCCGAACAGCTGAGGGTAACGACGCAACACCAGGATCACCACCAGGTCGTACACCGCATGCCACACCATCACCAGCTGAATACTGTCGGTAACAGCATAGGCAATCCCGAATACCGCCCCCAGTGCCGTCGCCACCAGGAAATAGGCCCTCGACATGGCATGGGCAAGTCCGAAAACAACGGCCCCTGCGAGAACACCCGCTGCAGTTCCCAGATGCGCCCCAACCCATCCCTGAATGACCGCCCGGAACAACAGTTCCTCACCAACGCCAGCCAATACCGCGAGGCCAATCAGGACAAGCCATGACTGGGAGCGCACGAAGCGGTGCAGGTCGCGGATGTGTTTCTGCAAACTGTCGGAGGACAGGACATCTGTGACCGAGAGTAACAGCAGCAGGCCATAGGTCAGCACGCCACCGGCAACGCCCCAGACAAGATAGCCCAACACCGGCAGACCTTCAGTAGCCACCGGAATATCAAACAGCCACAGGGGCAGCAGCCCCAGGACAACGATGCCCGCCTGGAACAACAGCCCCACCGCCGGAGAAAAACCACGTTTCCGCTTTACTGCCATCGATTACTGCCTGTTGCACCTGTTGGAAAGCCGTTTCGGACCGTGATCACGAGTTGCCGCAAAGGCCTGGGTCTCGAGTCACGGGCCGCCACAAAACTGATCAGAAAATAGACACTCCCGCAGATTCCGCTAGTATTGAGTCAACAGGCACACAATCAGGGAGAGTGAGCCATGAACCTGCCCGTATCCATTCGCCACCTTTGTCTGATAATGACACTTGCACTGACCTTTCTGCCGTTCTCAGCCAGCGGACAGTCGGCTGAAGAACTACTCAAGCAGATCAACGAGCGCAAGGAACGGATCAATCAGTTCAGGGCGCTGCTCAATGACCCGGACCAGACCACCCGGCTCGCTGCACTGGACGTGATGCTCAAATCGGAGGATCCCGCCATGAAGGAGATCGCCTACGGAGCCGGCTTCAGCAGTGCCGATGATGCCATGCGGGCCCTGGCGCTAAAAGGCAAATTCAGGGATCTACAGGTAATTCCTTTCAAGTTGACCTTACAGCAGGAGACCACTGAGACTGAAGAAAAAATACTTCAGAAGTGGGCCGGTACCTACCGCTTCCAGTTGGCTGAATTCGACGAAGCCTCTGGGCGATTCGTATTTGTGGGGAATGACCATAACAGTCGTAACAATGGCCAGGTCAGCGGAACCGGCATGGAATTTCAAGGAGGCTATTGCCGGGGTGATTTTACGCTCGGGGATGGCGCATCACTGATTGGCGAAATACGCTGCCAAGGTGGTTACGAAGGCACCTACATAGCCAGCGCCCGGCTCCACTGAAAGTGCACACTACATGGGCGGAATCCGCAGTTCAGCCAGCCCGACAGAGGATGGGTCACCCCAATGGGAGTGAATTCGCAGCATAACCTGTCTGGCCCGCACTGGCGCAAACCGGACAGTGCGGGCTGGTTCGTTCTGAAAGTAGGTACCCGTATACACGGGCATCCAGCCCCCCTCCCCGGTTGTCCGGATCAACACCTCGAAATCCCTTGGCAGCCGTTCTGGTGGTGCCACTCCCTCGCCCACCAGTTCAACCCGGTCAATGGCCACGGCCCGGTCACCCGCCAGGTCCACAATAACTTCAAGGGGGAACTCTCCTGCCCGGGCCAGCCAGGGTGCCTTGCCACTGCGCAACAGGTTCGTCGCCCGGTGATCGGCGTCCAGCGGTGCGCTGGACCAGCTCAGAACCTCGGTAACAAGGTTGCCTGACCTGGCCGGGCCAGCCTCCGGAGGTTGCTCACTGGCAGGCTCACGCTTCGCGCTGGCCAGTCCGAAGAACGGTCTCAGGGTTTCCAGGGCGCGGTCAAACCGCAAAGCACGCCCCTCACCGGTGTCCGGGTCCACCGACATCAGGAGCCCGACAGGCTGGCTGCCCAGCGTCACCAGGCTGCCACTCAGTCCCTTGAACAACTGGTCCTGTTCACCAACAGGGCTGACGCGGATGTACAGGATGCCTACGTCGGAAATCAACACATGCCTCCGACTGACACTGCCATCGGGGTTTACTGAAACCACCTGACCAGAACCGGCGGAGGCCAGATGGCTGTCAAGGCTCACCACCTGGTCAATGGCGGTGCCGCACCCCGAGGTAATTCCACCGGTAACCCGGAGAATCGCCAGGTCATAGCCGAACACCTGCAGAAGGTCCCCGTCGCCCCGGGGCCGCCCATTGCCTGTGCCAACCAGCGTTGAGAAGAGACTGTCGCCAACAACGTGGGCCGGCGTAACCGCGTAGCACTCACCAAGCCGCCCCATCAGTACCGCCTGGCCCTGCTCTCCAGCGTTGATAAAAGCCTGGCTGGGCGTGGCAGCGAAGGCAGGGGTGGCCAGGGCCAGACATAGCAGCAACCCCTGGATCAGGGTGACAAAAAACCTGTTCTCAGCCATCTCGTCGCTCCCTCAGGTGGATGCCTATTTCGCGGCTTTTCGAGTAGATCTCCAGGGCGGCGAACAGGACCGCCCCCAATGCTGCAAGGGACGCAAGCAACGGATCGTAGAGGAAGCGTGCCCAGCGGTGCGCATAGACCTGGTACCCCGTGCTCCCAAGGCGTTGTACCTGGACATAGCTGGCCGCGCCGTGGGCGATCAACTGCATGGCGTTGAGGGCCTCGGTAAATCGCTCCTGATTGGTGGGCTCCACCCGGATAAACCCTTCCACGACTGCCTGCTTGGGCCCATTTCCGTCAGACTCGTCCCAGAACCGGATGCGGTCACCCGGATCCAGCGTCGTATTCCCGGCGACGTAGCGCGTATTCCTGATCCACTGCTGCTCCAGCACACTGATGCTGCCGGACAATAAAATACTGTCGACCTGCGAGGTGACATCGTCGCCAACGGTCAGCACGCCCCGAAAGGGCAGGATCAGGGGCGTAAGCTCCGGTTCAAAAATCACCACGGCCCAGCTTCCGAGCGTCGTCTCCAGCGGTTCAACACTGTTAAGTGTCCCCAAAGGGCCTGACGGATTCTGGAGCTTGATCCGCAGTGCCTGGATGCCGTGTCGTTGCACCGTTACCTCGGTTCCCCTGCTGATGTTCAGATACGTGTCTGCAGGCAACAACACCGAGTCATCACTGGATGCCAGTGGATCGGTCATCAGCCGACCGCCACCCACAAACCACTGGGAGAAAACCTCATCGGACGTCACCAGGGAGAGGGTTTCCGTGGTCGCCTCTACGGTAAAGATATTGTCCCGGTCTTCGCAAAGGGCTCCCACGGCAGCCAGCAACAGGGCGAACGCGAGAAACGCGGGTATCAAAATGCCACGTTGCCAGGCGACACCCATCACCCTCCCAAATCCAGAAGCCGCCGCTGCTAACCACCCTTTGACGCCACTTTCCCGGGGCCGATCGGTCTGTTCCATTACCGTATTCCGTTTACGGGCAGGTGAACGACCAGGCTGGTAGCCGGCATCATACGATCAAAGCGGCGCCTCATGATCCGGATTTCCAACAGACCGTTGTCCGGTGTTTCCGCCAGCGGCACAGTGCAAACCGTGTCATAGCCGGTGCGCCGCCCAGCGGTAATGGTCTGGCAAGCGAGTGTCTTCGGACCATTCGCCAGGTTGGTCAGCACAGCGAAGGTATCGGACCGACCCGAGTTCACCAGGATGTCCAGGGTGGCGGGTTGTTGCTGGTCAGTACCCCGTGCCGCGACCAAGACCGGACCATCCGGCACCTGCCGGCAATCGCCTTCGTAGCCCAGTATTGCCAGGTCCTTCGCGTCGTAACCGGCGAGCTGGTCCCGGTAACGACTCTGGTACTCCAGGGGAACCACCCCCGAGTCTGCGCCGTCTGGCCAGGTGAATGTATTCTCGGACCAGTACAGGCCGTCCCGGGAAATCACACGGACGCAGATATCATCACTGGCCCGGGTCGCCGAGGCATAAAGTGCCAGGGCGTCACTGGCCGTTGCAGATCCGGCGAGCACACCTGCCACAACCCGACCACTGACCGAGGCCTCCTCGGTAAACCTTTCCTCAAGGCCTTCACCCTTGAGTCGGGCCACAACATCCTGCGCTGACGAAAGGGAAGGAAGTGAAACCAGGGCCGCCATAAGCAACAGCCCGAACCGAACAGCCATAGCATCAATCCTGTTCCTCTGGATTATGCGGCCTGCCTGTACAACCCGGCCCAGAATCAAACCACGGTTATGTCCATAAATATAGCAGGTAACCTGGCGTCGGCATGCGCTTAGCCCAGCCCACTGATGGCCAGGTGCAGGGCGATACCCGCCATCATCAGGCCAATAAGCCCGTCGATGATTCGCCAAGCCACCGGTCGGGACAGCAACGGGGCCAGCGCCGAACCACCCCAGGCCAGCCCCCCGAACCATAGGATCGAGGCGCTGCTGGCACCGGCGACGAACGTGGTGGCACTCTCCTGCTGGGCGCCAATGGCCGGTATCAGCAGCAGCGTATCCAGGTATACCTGGGGATTGAGGAGGGTAACCGCCAGAGTGGTGAACAACACGCCTTTGAGACTCTTTGCCCCGACTTCGCCGGTCTCCAGCCGGTTCCGCCCCTGGCCTGCCCGGACAAACGCCTGCACCGCCAGCCAGCCAAGAAAAACGACGCCGAGCCAGCGCAGCACCTCCAACGCTTCCGGCACGGCCATCAACGCCGCGCTGACCCCGAGCATTCCGGCGCTGAACAGGGCGACATCCGAAATCATACAAAGCCCGGCAGACCACCAGTGGTGCTCCCGCCGGATGGCCTGGCTCAGCACGTAGGCATTCTGGGCGCCGATGGCGATGATAATGCCGCCACACACAAGCAAACCAGTAAGATAGCTTTCCAGCACACCTGCCTCGATGGGTTTTCGGGGAAAAGACGAAAGGATACTCCACCGGCCCGGCATCGCAAGCCTGCGTTTGTTACACTCCTTGTCCAATTCTGTTGAGGTTCATCATGGCAACGTTGCTACGCCTGTCCAACGCCGTAGAACTGGCTGACTGGGAAGTGGAGATCACCCAGATCCGCGCCCAGGGGGCCGGCGGACAGAACGTGAACAAGGTGGCCAGCGCGGTTCACCTACGCTTTGATATCAACCGGTCCTCCCTGCCGCCCTTCTACAAGGAACGTCTGCTGGCCCTGTCCGATCACCACATCACCAAGGATGGGGTTATTATTATCAAGGCACAGTCCTTCCGCACCTATGAGCAGAACCGCCAGGATGCCCTGGATCGGCTGCAGGAGCTAATCAAGGATGCAGTGAAAGTTCAGAAAAAACGTCGGCCGACACGCCCTACCCGCTCGTCACAGCGCAAACGGGTGGACAAGAAGACCCAGCGGGGTAAGACAAAGGCCCTTCGGGGCAAGGTGATGTGATCAGGGCAGAACCTGTTCGGCTTCGTCTTAGTCTTCCGGCTCCCAACCAGCGCCCACCTGCACATGAATATCCCGCGCTGTGACAGGTTCCCCGCATTCCGAGCATACGGTTACCGGTTGCATGACCTTGCCGCAGGCCTTGTGAACATGTTCTATGGGCGCGCCACGCTCGTCAGCCATGTGGCGGTCACCCCAATTCACCAGCGCCAAGATGACCGGGTGTAGGTCAAGGCCTTTCTCGGTCAGCCGGTATTCCTCCCGTAAGGGCCGTTGTTGATACGGAACCTTCTTCAGTACGCCCTCTTCCACCAGCTTCTTCAGTCGGTCGGTGAGCACGTGCCGGGTGATTCCAAGCCGCTTCTCGAACTCATCGAACCGCCGGATGCCCAGAAAGCAGTCCCGCAGGACCATCAGGGTCCACCGGTCTCCAACTACTGACAGGGTTCGGGCCAGGGAACAGGGTTGTTGATCAAGCTCTTGCCAGCGCATGGATGACCTCACCAAGACATTCAGATACAGAATAACTTGACAGGTTCTTTTTTGGAACCGACTATTGGTTAGTTCCAAAAAAGAACTCTTACAACATTCCGGAGGAGCCATCATGTCCAGCAACGAAGTTGCCGTGGTCATCGGCGCAGGCGACGCCACAGGTGGCGCCATAGCTCGCCGTTTCGCCCGGGAAGGTTATACCGTCTGTGTCACCCGGCGCACCGCTGAGGCCCTCGCGCCACTTACCGAAGCGATTACGGCCGATGGCGGTGCCGCCAATGCCTTCGGTTGTGATGCCCGCGATGAAGACGCCATGACTCGCCTGTTCGATCACATCGAGCAGGACATCGGCCCGGTGGCCGTTGTGGTGTTCAACATTGGCGCCAACGTCCGCTTTCCCATCACGGAAACCACCGCCCGGGTCTACCGAAAGGTTTGGGAAATGGCGGCTTTCGCGGGCTTCCTCGCCGGGCGAGAAGCGGCTCGGGTCATGCTGCCCCGCCAGCGGGGTACCATCATCTTTACCGGCGCCACGGCTTCCCTTCGAGGCGCCAGCGGATTTTCGGCTTTTGCCGGCGCGAAATTCGCTCTGCGGGCCCTGGCCCAGAGCATGGCCCGGGAGCTGGGCCCGCAAGGCATCCATGTGGCCCACAGCATTATCGATGGCGCCATCGACACCGACTTCATCCGTAACAACTTCCCGGACCGTTACGCCCTGAAAGACCAGGATGGCATTCTGAACCCCGATCACATTGCCGAGCAGTATGTGCAACTCCATCACCAGCCCCGGGATGCCTGGACCCACGAACTGGACCTGCGCCCCTGGATGGAAACCTTCTGATCGAAAACAAAGCCGGAGACAATCCATGAGCAAGACCATCGAGTGTTACTTTGACGTAGGCAGCCCCGCCAGCTACCTGGCCTGGACCCAGTTGCCTGACTTGGCCCGGCGGCACAACGCCGAACTGGTGTGGAAGCCGATGCTGCTCGGCGGCGTCTTCCAGGCCACCGGCAACCAGTCCCCCGCCGCCATTGAAGCCAAGAGCCGTTACTCCCGCATGGATATGCAGCGGTTCGCGAGACGCTATGGCGTCACCCTGAACCAGAACCCCTACTTTCCAGTGAACACCCTTCAGCTGATGCGCGGCGCCGTGGCCTTCCTGGATACGCCCCGTTTCAACGACTATCTGACGGCCGTCTTTAACGCCATGTGGATAGATGAAGAGAATATGGCAGACGCTGACGTTGTCGCCCGGGTCCTTTCTGCCGCCGGTTTCGAGCCCGGAGATGTCGTGGCCCGGGCCAGTAATCCGGAGGTCAAGGAACGCCTGAAGGAGATAACGACCGAAGCCGTGGAGCGGGGTGTGTTCGGGGCACCAACCCTGTTCGTGGGCGAAGAAATGTTTTTCGGTCAGGACCGGCTGTGGATGGTGGAGGAGGCACTGGGCTGAACAGGCAGCCGCTTAGGGGGTTTGGAGAGTGCCCTCAGCGAAGCTGGGAGTCCTTGCTGCCCCGGCGGTTGAAAAGGCTATTATCCGTCTGTTCCCTGTCCCGCTCACTCTGGCAACGCACACACAGTCGAACGCCTGGCAGGGCCTGTCGGCGAGCCTCAGGAATAGGCTCGTCGCATTCCTCACAATGGGTCAGGCTCTCCCCTTGCGGGAGGCTGGCGCGGGCACGTTCCAGGGCGTCTTCCACGGTGCTGTCAATCTGCTCCTGAACGGCACCGTCCTTTGACCAGCCACCGGCCATATCAGTCCTCCTTCCGGCCGGGTGGCATGACTACCCACTCCGGATCTTCAAACTCGCCGACGGGCGTAATATCAACGAATGGCGCCGCACTGCGGATAATCTCGGCAATTTCCGGGTTATGCTGCCCCTCCATGGCATCCCGCTGGGCCTTGCTCTCCCAGCTGGCAATGGCGATCAGGGTGTTCGGATCACCAATCTTGCGGTGCAACTCGGTACCCCGGGCGCCCGGAGCCTGCTGGATCAGCTCACTGGCCCTTACCCAGGCATCCGCGTACTCCTCAGCGGTGTGTCCATCTTTGATGCGAACCTCGAAGATAAATTTCACTGGTCCTCCCGGTCAGTCCTCGTAGATCATCTTGCGGGTCATGCCACCGTCCACCACGATATTCTGCCCGGTGACAAACCCGGCATTATCCGAAATCAGGAAGGCCACGGTAGCCGCAATATCGTCCGCCCTGCCGACCCGCCCCGCGGGGTGCTGCTCATGGTCGCGTTGCGACAGGAGCTCAACATTGTCCCCGGCGCCAGGCTGTTCGGCCCGCACGTCTATCCAGCCGGGACTGATGCAGTTTACCCGGATCTCCGGCCCCAGGCTGACAGCAAGGGCATGGGTCAGCGCCACCAGCCCACCCTTGGTGGCGGCATAGGCTTCTGTGTCAGGCTCAGACTGGAGCGCCCGGGTTGAGGCAATATTGACGATGCTGCCCCGGGTTTCACGGAGATGCCTGATACCATGCTTCGTCATCAGCAGTGGGCCGGTGAGATTCACATCCAGCCGTCGCTGCCAGACTGACAGGTCCAGGTCTTCCACCGGTCCGTTATCCGGGTCGGCAAGCCCGGCATTATTGATCAACGCATCAAGCCGGCCGGCCCACGCCATGGCCTCACCGAGGGCTTGTTCAACCTGGGCTTCCACCGAGACATCTGCGTGAACAAAATACAGATCCCTGGTACCGGGATGCTGTGCAAGGAAATCGATGGCGGCCTCACTATCGACGTCGCAAAACACAACCCGCCAGCCCTGGTCCAGCAGATGCCGACTAATACCGCGGCCGATACCCCGGGCACCGCCCGTCACCAGCGCAACCTTATTTTCCTGGCTCAATACTCCCCCTTAAATAATTGAATGCAGCGTAAGGCCTGTATAGCTACCCGGCCTGACACCGGCCGGGCGACTAATAAAGAGCCAAGTGGAATTGGCGGGTCACTCAGTAGGTAATACCGTGACGATCGAAGATCTCGTGAACCTCCCGGGCCTCTTCCGGGGGCATCTTGACCCGGATCACCTGTGCTTCTTCATCAATGTAGATAAGGTCCTGTGGGATATCGCTTCCGATCAGGTCCTCCCTTGTGTTGCGAGCCTGCTCAATACTCTTGAACTTTCCGTTAACGGCCTTGCTCATAATCCATTCTCCTTGTGTCAGGTGCACCTTAAAGAATAGTTGTCCGTCTGATACCTGTAAAACAGCGACAGAAATACCCGATCGGGGCGCAAGGGCGACCAATTCAAGAATTAAACATTTCTTTACAATCATATACCTCGTTCAGGGGATTCCTGCGTCACCAACACCTGACAGCATGACATGGCGGTAATAATCGATTTAACCATGTCACAGGAGTTCCCATGGAGCAGTTCAAGAAGATCCTCTTAGTCCCGGCCATTGCCTCGGTTCTCGCCCTCACCGCCTGCGGTGGGGGCAGTAGCAGCAGTAGTGACATCACTGATGGCGATGATACCGGCTCGACCGCCAGCGTCAGCGGTATCGTTGAAGTACCCGCAGCGTCCGCCAGCGCCTTCGCAGACCAGGGTTCGCTGGCATCGCTCGCCAATTTCTTCATCAGCCCGGCCGCTGCCGCGATTCTGGGGCTGGAAGCCGTGGAAGGCGCGCGTGTAGAGCTGATTCGAATTGACAATGATGGCAACCAGGTGGGTGACGTTATCGCCAGCACCTATACATCCACCGATGGCAACTACGAACTGGACCTGCCCACAGGCGTTGACCTGTCCGGCGACCTGATTGTCCGCATCACCGGCACGAACAACGCCACCATGAGTGCGATGGTGGTAGAGCAGGCGATCGACATCAACCCGGCAGCTGATTTCGTTGCCCGCAAGTTTATTGAAAGCGATGCCGACCTGGGTTCTCTCGAACTGTCTGAGGTGGTGGAATTGCGTGGCCAGGTGGAGGAGTTCGACCTGACCGCTGACCCGAGTGCCGATATCGAAGCCATGCTGGCGATCCTGGACAGCGAACTGGGTGAGTTCGTGGAATCAAGTGTGACCAAGATCTCCACGGAGGAAGGTGATACCAACACCATTGCCGGGAACTACTACAGCTCCGCGTTCAGCTACGACCTGCACGACAGCGACCTTGGCCAGGGGGCGACCCTGGGAGTCGAGATCTGGCTCAATGACTTTGCCTTTGCGACCGGCGCCGACGGCCAGGTTGATATCACCCTGGGCTCCGAGGAAGGTGCCGATGCCGGCCTCCACAATCATAGCTATGTCTGGTTCGACACCTGGATAGAGGAGATGAACGAAACCTTCCCTGGCACCTATCTCGCCAACGGTGTACTGACCATTGAAAGCAAGTTCAGCGAAGAACTGGATACCGATGATGGCTATGGATGGCGCTGGCTGCCCGTTATGCTGAACCTCCAGCAGGTAGGCGACAAGGGGCTGTTCGTATTGCTGTCCCAGGAAGCCAGCGCGCGCTACGCGTTAACCGAGGACAATACCGGCATCGACCCTGACGCCAAGGAGGGTGATGAAATTTCCCGGGCCCTCGAAATCTTCGCCCGCCAGCCCTCTGGTATGACGGATGCGGACCTGGCCGGCGACTTCGGGCGTGTCTACCTCGAGTCCTACCTCAACAGTGGCAACATTGAGGTTCTGACAGAGACCAACACCCTGACCTTTGACGGCGCTGGCAAGCTCGATGTGGACGCCCTCTCCGGCCACCGTCTGTCGATTTCCACGTCCGGTGCTGCCTATGAAACAGTATCCGAGGTAGCCGAGACCGGTCTGCCTGTCGTGCTGAGCGAGTCCGGTGACGGGGATATCGTCTCCATTGGCGGTGAAAACCAGGACGGTTTTGTCAACGATACGTTTGATTTCATCTCGATCGTCAGTGCGGAAGGAACCGATGGTACTGATGGCATGGTAGGTCAGACCCTGATGGTCAAGTTGCCCGCCAGCACGCCGCAAGTCTCCGGCAAGCGCTATCGCCTGATGTCCCTGTCACTGGGACTGGCAGGCAATACTGGCGATGGCAGTTCAGAAGTGGAAATCAGCAACAGCCAGTTCAACACTTACCTTTCCATGGAAAGCCAGACCGAAGCCACTGTTGAAGGGCGCTTTACCAACGCCAGCATTAACGGCCTGGCCGGTGACATGGAAATTGACAAGAGTGCGGATACAGAGACCCTGAGCGGTGCTGTGTCCATCGGTTCCAATGGCGCTCTGACCATCACTGTTCCGGAAGGCGAAGAAACCACCATCATGGAAGGCTTCTTCAACCAAGACGCCAGCATGGCCCTGCTGACCAACCGGTATGGTCTCACCGGCGGTGATCCCAGTGAACTGGGCCTGGTCGTCCTGATCGAAGTGACCGACTGACCTGTAAGCAACGGATCCTCTGGCCCGCCCCGGCGGGCCTTTTTTATGGCACCAGTCGCAGAAGCTGGCCGGATGCAGCGTCCGTAAGCAGGTAAACCAGTCCATCCGGGCCCACGCGGACATCCCGGATGCGTACACCAAGCTCCCCCAGCAGACGATGCTGCCCAGGTGGTTGTTCCGCCAGCGATACCCGGTATACCGCCTGGTCGGCCAGTGCTCCAACCAGCAACTGTCCTTGCCAGTCGGGAAACGGGTCGCCGCTATAGATAGCCAATCCCGAAGGGGCAATCGAAGGCGTCCAGTGCAGCTCGGGCTGACGTGTGCCCGGGTATTCGGTGAAGGGCGTCACCCGTGCCCAGGTATAGTCCAGGCCATGGGTAGCCACCGGCCAGCCATAATTGACGCCAGCTTCGATGACGTTGATTTCGTCGCCACCCCGGGGCCCGTGCTCATGGGCAATCAGGCGCCTCTTTTCGTGGTCGAACGCCAGCCCCTGAATATTGCGGTGTCCATAGCTGTAGATTTCCGGCAATGCCTCCGGGTCTCCAACAAAGGGGTTGTCGTCCGGCACCGAGCCATCCGGGTTCAGCCTTACCAGGGTGCCGAGGTGGCTGGACAACTTCTGGGCTTCCTCCCGGTAATCAAAACCATCCCCCAGGCCCATCACCAGGGTGCCGTCTGGCAGCCAGGTGATTCGGCCTCCATAGTGAGCTGCACCAACCTTGGCTGGCATGGCACGGAATACTTCCTCAACACCCTGCAACTCGCCGTTTGCAAGCCGCCCGCGGGCGAGACAGGTATGGTTTGCCTGTTCTGTGCCGCAGGCATAGCTCAGATAGAGATACCCACTCTCAACGAAGTCCGGGGCGGGCAGCACCTCGAACAAACCGGCCTGGGCCTGGTTGAAGACCTCTGGCATACCGGTGACAGGCTCAGGTAGCAGCTCACCATCCCGGGTAATGATCCGCAACCTGCCCGGGCGCTCTGTAACCAGCATCCGGCCATCAGGCAGGAAGGCCAGGGACCATGGATGCTCAAGGCCGGAAACCACCGTCTCCAGCTGATAACCCGGGCCAGACTGAGCCGAGGCCTGGTCAAATGGCAGAGCCGGCACTGCGGCAAGCAGTACAGCCGCAACCGCACTTGCATTGCCCTTGCGACGGGGAGCTGCAGAGGCCATGGCGGCGAATACCCAGCCGGCGATGGCGGCCGTCACCAACATGGCAAGCATTCCTTCCGGGGCCCGGGTGGCGGCGATCAGCGTAGGCGGTGGCGCCATGGCATCCACCAGGGTGAAGGTCACCCAGAGACCGACCGCCGCTGCCAGTGCACAGCTTACCCTGCGCCAGGATTGCAGCACACGGCGGGTCAAGGCCATAGCCGTCACCTGTGAAATCAGGAAGCCGACACCAAACACCATCAGGTACACCGGCCCGAACTTGGCCGCGTCTTCGAGGGTGGTACCTAACCAGGTCCCGATACCGATCTCCACACCCAGTCCTCGCAAAGCCAGCAGGTTGATCTGTGTCTGCACGATGGAACCCAGCAGGGCACCAGTCACCAACGCAGTAGCAAAGGCCAGGACCACTTTCGACCAGGGTAGACGGTTACTCATAGAACCTCGCTGTCAGGTATTTTGTTATGCTCGTACTGCGACCTGGACGTCCGGGCGATGTCCTGCCGCCCAGTATCCTGGCGTTGACGACTCCAGTGTAGTTTAAGGATGCATCAGTGGAACTCACTTTCCTTGGCACCTCAGCCGGCACACCCACAAGGGCCCGCAACGTTACTGGCCTTGCATTGCAACATGGCGGCCCAAGGCATTGGTACCTGGTTGACTGCGGCGAGGGTACCCAGCATCAGCTGCTGAGAACCCGCCTGTCCGTTATGCAGTTGCAGGCAATCTTTGTTACCCACGTCCATGGCGACCATACCTTCGGCCTTCCCGGGCTTCTGTCCAGTGCCTCCATGAATGGGCGAACAACGCCGCTGCCGATCATCGGTCCACCCCAACTGCGGAACTTCCTGGAAATCACCCTGGCCAGTACCGATTCCAGGCTGGGTTTTGAACTGCAGTTTATCAACGCCGAGGCCGACGACTTTCACTGGCAGGACGACGCCGTTGGGGTGACCAGCATTCCCCTGTCCCACCGAGTCCCGTGCCGCGCCTTCCGCTTTGACGAGCTGAGGGTTGAGCGCAAGTTGCTGACCAGCAAACTGGAAGCTGATGGTGTGCCCGCCGGACCGGAATGGGGGCGCATCCAGAAGGGCGAGGACGTCACCCTGCCCGATGGCCGCTACATTGCCAGCAAGGATTACACCGAGATCCCGCGACCACCACGGCGGGTAGTGATCGCCGGTGACAATGACACCCCGGAGTTGCTGGCGGGGGCTTGCAGAGAAGCCCACCTGCTGGTCCACGAAGCCACCTACACCCGAAACGTGGCAGAGCGGGTTGGCCCCTGGCCCCAGCACAGCTCTGCCGAACAGGTAGCGCTGTTTGCCCAGGCAATCGGGCTGCCACACCTGGTACTGACCCACTTCAGTTCCCGTTACCAGTTTCAGGCCGGTCGCGGCCCGGTAATCGATGAACTGGCCGGCGAGGCCAGCGCGTTCTATGACGGCAACCTGGTGCTCGCCCGGGATTTCATGCAACTTCGCCTGAACCGGGATCTCTCCCTGGAAGCACTGGATGCGTAAATATACCCACGAATGAAAATAACAGTAGCTTTTCCCGGGGAAGGTGCGTAGATTGGGCGACGTAGGAAAGAGTTAGCAAAGCAGTTCATCAATAAGACGCCCTGTCAGTAATTGTAGTGTACGTCCTGTTTTTGATCCCGCGCGTTTCTTTTCCGCACAATGCTGACCAGCCCAACAATGGTCCCTGGCGGCGCATTAATCAGATTGATTTCAGGATATTAAAAGATATGTCTACAGTTACCGGTACCGTCAAGTTCTTCAACGAATCCAAGGGCTTCGGCTTTATCACTCGTGAAGGCGGCCCCGACGTATTCGTTCACTTCAGCGCTATTCAGAGCAGCGGTTTCAAGACCCTGGCAGAAGGCCAGCAGGTTGAGTTCACCGTTACTCAGGGCCAGAAAGGTCCGCAGGCGGAAAACGTTGTTGCCCTGTAAATAACAGGTCACAGCACGTAAAAAAGGCAGCTTCGGCTGCCTTTTTTAATGCGTGTTATTTATCCCTGACAACTTGCCAGGCACGCCTGCGCAGGCTGCATGCCCTACCCAAAGTAACGCCGCAATATCCCCAGAATCAGTACCGCCGCCATCAACGGAATGATCCACCGGGAAATCCGGCTTTCATTGATCGCATCCCCCTTCGATGCGTGCTTTTCCAGCAGCGGCACCAGAATGAACAGGGCAGCGAACAGAACCACCAGTACGATAAATAATGTCGTCATGCTAGCTACTATGGTGTGCCCGCGGCCAGGTTTCAACTTCGGACACAGGTCCTGTTACCCGTTCGAATCAACACCAAGGGCCTCCACCAGTGCAGCCATGAACCTTGCCGCCTCACCACCGGTGGCGGCCCGGTGATCAAAGGTTACTGACAGCGGCATGATACGGCGCACAGCAGGTTTACCCTTGTGTGGCACTACCTTGTCACGAATTTTCCCGGCCCCCACGATCGCCACCTGTGGCGGGCTCACAACGGGGTTGGCGTACTGTCCTGTCATGGTACCGAAGTTGGACAAGGTAATAGTAGCGCCCTGCATTTCCCGGGGTGGAATCTTGCGGGTTGCCACCGCCTCCCGGAGGTTTTCCAGCCCCTGCCGCAGGTCTTCCATGGAGCGGTGATTGACGTCCCGCAGCACCGGCACAAAGAGTCCGTCGGGTGTATCGACGGCAATGCCGATATGCACCTCATCCAGCAGGCGCCGGCTCAGGTTATCGCCATCGAACCAGCAGTTCAGGGCTGGTGAGGCCTCGCAGGCGCGGGCCATTCCCTGCACCAGGCGCATGGTAATGTCGGTTCCCTTTTCCCAGTCGTGGATGTCGGCATCCTCAAAGATCGACACCGGCACCACCTGGGCATGGGACAGCGCCATGTTCTTCGCCATGGTGCGCCTTGGGCCTCGCAGCGCCTCTGCCTCTCCCAACTGCTTCTGGTGGCTGGCCTGGCGGTGTACGTCGTCATTGGTAATGAGACCACCGGGGCCACTGCCCTTGATGTTTTCCAGGCTGATACCCAGCCTCTCGGCCAGGGCCCGTACCCCTGGGGTGGCCCGGTTGGCGCGGGCGCGCTTGCTGGAGGGGGCTGCGCCGATAATGAAGGAGTCCGCCTCGCCCTGACCGTCCCTTGCCTGCGAGGACTTGAGTTCGCCCACGACCGTACCGCTGTCGTCGCCTTCTCCCTCGAACGCCAGCAGTGGCTCTCCCGTATGGATAATATCTCCCGCCTCACCGAACAGCCTGGCAATAATGCCCGCCTCCGGGGATGGCACTTCGACGATGGCCTTGGCGGTCTCCACGCTCACCAGCACCTGGTCCACTTCAACGGTGTCGCCGACCTTCACATGCCATTCCACGATCTCGGCTTCCGGGAGGCCCTCGCCGAGATCGGGCAACTTGAAATTCCTCATGACGTTACTCCCTGCTAACCCTCGCACACTGACTCAGAGCGCTATCACCTGCTCTACGGCTGCCACGATATCGTCCACTTGCGGCAGGTAATGCTGCTCGTTGCGGTAATAGGGCATCACCGTGTCATAACCGGTCACTCGCACTACCGGTGCCTGGAGGTCCAGGAAGGCGCCTTCCGCAATCGACGCAGCCACCTCGGCACCCACACCACCATTGCGGCAGGCTTCGTGGACAATCACCGCCCGGCCGGTCTTGGCAACAGAGCACAGCAGGGTTTCCCGATCCAGGGGGCTGATGGTGGCCACATCGATCACTTCCGCCGATACACCCTGTTCCGCCAGACGGTCGGCAGCCTGCAGGGTTTCCATGATCGACGCGCCCCAACTTATCAGGGTAATGTCGTCGCCCTCCCTCAGGGTAAAACAGGTGTCCAGGGGCAAGGCCTCGCCATTGTCCATTACCGTCTGGGTCACAGCCCGGTAGATGCGCTTTGGTTCCAGGAAGATCACCGGGTCCGGGTTACGGATGGCGGCCAGTAACAGGCCGTAGGCACGCTGGGGCGAGCTGGGAATGACCACACGCAAGCCTGGAACATGGGCAAACAGCGCCTCGGTGCTCTCGCTGTGGTGCTCAGGTGCATGGATGCCGCCGGCAAACGGAGCCCGGTATACCAAGGGGCAATGGAGCCTGCCACGGGTGCGGTTACGCATACGTGCAGCATGGCTGATAATCTGCTCACAGCCGGCGTAGATAAACCCCATGAACTGGAATTCCGCCACCGGCTTGAGCCCCTGGGTAGCCATGCCTACCGCGGTGCCGGCAATCAGGTTCTCGGCCAGTGGAGTGTCCATCACCCGCTTGTAGCCGAAGCGCTCCTTCAGACCTACCGTGGCACGGAATACGCCGCCATTGGTGGCGATGTCCTCTCCGAGAACCACCACCGAATCATCATTGGCCATTTCCCTTGCGAGGGCCAGGTTGACCGCTTCCACCAGGGTGACCTTGTGGGCAACCGGTGCGCCCTCCCCGTGCCGGATGGCATTCTCTGCAGACGCATTCATGACCTTACTCCTTCGACCTTGCGGGCAAGCCGCTCACGCTGGCCGGCGAGGGCAGCAGGCAATGTCTCGAACAGGTAATCCACCATGGCAACAGGCGGCTCCGGCGCTTTTTCAAGGTAAACATGAACCGCCTTATCCACCTTGTCCCGGCAGTGAGCCTGGAGCTCTTTCTCCTTGTCTGCGTCCCAGTGCCCGGCCCGGTGAAGGTAACTCTGCAGGCGCTTGATACCGTCCTTGTCCCAGGCACTTCGCAGCTCGTCCGCGCTACGGTAGCGGGTGGCGTCATCAGCAGTGGTGTGGTCACCCAGGCGATAGGTCACTGCCTCGATGACCGTAGCGCCCTTGCCCCCATGTGCCCGTTCAAGTGCATGCTCTACAGCCTCGCTGACGGCAAAGTAGTCGTTGCCGTCCACGATGTGCCCGGGCAACCCGCCGCTGACAGCCTTCTGGGCAATGGTTTCGCTTCCGGTCTGCAGGCCACGCGGGGTGGAAATGGCCCACTGGTTGTTGGCCACCACAAACACGACTGGCAGGTGCCAGGCCCCTGCCAGGTTAACGCTCTCCAGGAAATCCCCCTTGGATGTGGCACCATCCCCCAGGGTAACCACGACCGCCCGCTTCTCGTCACGGATACGCATGGCCGAAGCGATACCCACGGCATGGCAACACTGGGTAGCAATCGGAACCGATATCGGCAGGTCCTGGGGGCAAAGTTCCCAACCTGCACTGCCGCGCTCGTCGCCGCCCCAATAGAGCAACATGTTGACCATGGGCACCCCTCGCAGCAACTGCGTAGCCTGGTCACGGTAATAGGGTACAAATACGTCGTGCCGTTCCATGCACTGGCCAATGGCGGTCCCGATAACCTCGTGGCCCAGCACGGAAGGGTAGGTACCGCATTTGCCGGTTCGCTGCAGGGCGATGATCTTCTGGTCCAGGGTGCGGGCAAGCACCATATTGCGGTAGGCATCGAGCAGACGATCTGCATCAGCGGACAGTGCCGGTAATTCATCCAGCGGCTCACCGGCATCGTTCAGGTAGCGGACATAGTCCACCGTAAGCTCATAACGGTCTTTCATCCCCGTCTCCTCACACCGTGGCTTCCCGGGCTTGTGGCCTGTTGCGTCACGATGGCTGTTGGTGGGTGCCCCGTGGATCTCACGGGCCTGTCCCTATTTTCTAGTCGATGGTCAGCAATTGTTCAACGGAAACGAGACACGGTTCTCGCTAATGACCACAAACTGAGACGTTATCAGCTATCGTCTTGTTAATGACAGGGAATCGCACCAGAATTCGCGGCAGCATACTACCTGACGCTTGTCCGGGGCTGCTGCCCTGACACGACAGGCCCGTTCAACAGGACACAAGGACTGAACTCCATGATCCGAAGATTTCCCACCTGCTCTCTTCTGATAGCCCTTGCGCTTTTGTCTCTGTCAGCCCGTGCACTGGAGCTCGGTGACCAGGCGGAAGTGCTAACCAGTGAAAGCGGGATCTCGGCCACCCTCGTGCCCACGGCAGATGGCAGCAAGGCACTGCTCAGGCTCAATGGTGTAGACCATCCGCTGGATGGCGTGGTGATGCTCACTGAGGTGGAGAAACGCCCGAACGACGAACGGGCCTACCGGGCAGAAATCAATGGCAAGCTTCGCTCGGTCGTGGTGTTTGCCCGCTCCTACTGGGCACCCACCGACTACACCGCCTATATTCCGGGGCGTGAAGAGCCCTATGCACTGGTCGCCGACGAAGCGGGCGGTGCATCGGTGGACCGGAAGGCGCTGATGGCTGAATACCAGCAGCAAATGGAACAGGGGGTTCAGGCAGAGCTGGCGCGGTTCGATCGTGACGAAGCGCTGAAGCGGCAGCGCCAGGCACTTGCAGCCATCGACAAATCTGCCAGCACCGTCTGCGGCACCAGGGTGAAGACCCGGGTGAACTGGGATGGTCTGGGCGATGAGCAACTCAACAATCTGAGCATCTCCGGATACTGCGGCCAGGTCGCGGCGGAAATGGAATACCTTTGCCGCAAGGATAGCGGGTTCAAGCAGAAGGTGGCCGAAATTTCCGAGGTGGATTGCGGATTCGGGGACGCCCTGGACCTGCGCCGGAACGCAAACAAACTGGTCTTCCAGACCCGGGAGGAGGCCGACAATCAGCGTGAAGCCATCAATGGCTTCCTGCAGAATCTCTGAAATGGCTCTGCAAATCCCTGGTGACCTATGGCCTGCCGCCTTTCGGGCTACCCGGAAGGCTCAGGGCATAACCGTGGCCAGTATTGTGGGGTTGTCCGATAACGGCAGGGCGATGATCACACCTTCACCCGATGACGGATACACTCCGGTAAGTCGGGTAATATTCACCTGGTGAGATACCAGCACCACTGGTAACCCCGGCTTCAGCGCGTTCACCAAGGCAATGGTCTGACGCGTCTGCATATCACCGTTTCCCCGTCCGGCAAAGAACGAGTTCAGTGGCGGCCATTCGGTAACCTTCCCTATAGCCATTTCCGTTGCCGTGTCCCGGCTACGACACCATTGGCTGGTATAGACCCTGGCCTCGCCAATACCATGTTTCCAGAGCAATTCCTTCCAGGCGCGGGCCTGCTCGCGCCCCCGGTCATTGAGATTGCGCTGGGTTGAACAGTCATCCAGGGCAAAATTCTCCGGGTCACCCGTACCGGGGGCCAGGGCGTGGCGCAGCATCAGCAAGGCCCTGCCCTCCTGCAGAGCTTTCCAGGCTTCCTCATCAGCCGAGACCGCCGAAGCCGTCATCGCCGAAAGCAGTAACAGCAGAACAGAACAAGCCAGGCGACGCAGGGTCATGGTTTGGACCTCCAATTTCAACCAGCCCTATTATCTACCGTAACCTGCGCCCAACGGACCATCGGCTACCATTACCATCCACACGCGGTTACACTCCCGCCAATATCCAAACCGGAACCGTTACCATGCCAATATGGGTCGATGCCGATGCCTGCCCAGTCCCCATCCGCGAGATTCTGTGCCGGGCCGCCGCCCGCTGGCAGATCAACACCACCTTCATCGCCAATCACTTTATCAAGCTGCCCCCGAGCCCCTGGATTCACGCGCGGCAGGTACCTCACGGATTCGATGTGGCCGACCAGGAAATCGTCGCCCAACTGACCACCGGAGACCTGGTCATCACCCAGGATATCCCCCTGGCTGCGGAGGCCATCGAACAAGGCGCTGATGTCTTCAACCCCAGGGGGCAGGCTTTCACCCGCGAGAATATCCGCCAGCGACTGGCCATGCGGAATTTTATGGAAGAGATGCGCAGTGCGGGCCAGGTTACAGGTGGGCCAGCAGCGTTCAGCCAACAGGACCGAAAGGAATTTGCCGACCAGCTCGACCGCTGGCTGCAGAAGAATCACCGCAAGCCCTGATCGAATAACACGCTCGATTGAAAGTTAGAGGCGCAAGCGTCGGGCAGCAGCATGGAGGCCATAAATAACCAGGACACCCCGGGTATTTGCCCCCATAGAAAGGCAGCCAGCACCCGGCCAGTGCGGAACAAGGTAACCGGGACTGGCTTTACCTGACTGGCCTGCGAGATTAGCTGTTTTCGATCCGGAACCCGACCACGAGGCTGACCTGGTAATGGCCTACCTTGCCGTTCTCGATATGCCCCCGGGTTTCCGTCACCTCGAACCACTCCATATTGCGGATGCTTTTGGCGCACTCTGCGAGGGCATTTTCGATCGCATCCTCGATACCGGTTTTCGACGAACCTACCACTTCGGTCTTTTTGTACACGTGATTGGCTGACATAGGATATACCTCCTGTCGTTTGCTGCATGAAAAGCCACGGCTGTGGCGTTTTGCTCAAGGCTCACGTGTTCAGTGTAGCCCTGACCGGGGAACTTCAACGGTCAGCAGGCATTACGTATGCTTAAGCTCTACGTATGCTTGAGCTCTGCTGGTTCACCCCATGACCAGCAATGATGCGATCAGCATGATGACCATCGCTGTCGCAGCCAGCTTGATACCCTCCTTCACTTCCTGTTCGAACATAGACTTCTTCTCCTGTGATGATTCCTGGACCGGCAAACCCGCTTTGGGCCAGGGTAGTAACAAGTCTCCCCTATACTTTAATGATAGTCATTCTCGTTTTCAAAGACTATCTCACAGACTCGTCGTATATACCCTCGTTAGGGACTTCAAACATAACTCGCCGGTAATGTTTCTTTGGTGGCTGGCCCGGTACGGTTGATAAACTCAGGTATGTCCCGCAAACAGCACTCTATGGAGGTACCCATGTCAAAGGCGCTCACTATGGCGACAACACTGGCGGTAGCAGCCCTGCCTGCATCCCTGGCGGCGGCAACGGTCCACGACTCTGATCAGGCACGGTTCCAGGTCGAAACGGTGGCGTCCGGGCTTGAACACCCATGGGCCATCACCTTCCTGCCCGATGGCAGCAAGCTGGTTACGGAGCGAGCGGGACGCCTGCGCATCATTCGTGACGGAAAGCTGGCGGATGAGCCGGTTGCCGGCGTGCCGGGAGTCGCAGCCCGTGGTCAGGGGGGGCTACTGGACATCCTGCTACACCCTGATTTTGAGCAGAACCGGGTCGTGTTTCTCAGCTATGCCCACGCCAACGAGGCGGGCATGACCACGCGGGTGGCACGGGCTGAACTCCGGAATGACTCCCTTGAAAACCTTGAAGTGATCTTCGAGGCGGAGCCCCGCTCGGGTACCACCCGACATTTCGCCGGACGCATGGTCATTCCCGCCGATGGCTATCTCTACGTGGCGGTCGGCGACCGCGGGGAGATGGATCGCGCCCAGGACTTCAGCGACGATGCAGGTGCGGTCCACCGGATCACGGTCGACGGCGAGGTGCCTGCCGATAACCCGTTCATGGACCGAGAGAACACCCGGAAAACCCTGTTCACCAAAGGCAACCGTAATATTCAGGGGATGACCCTGCACCCGGACACAGGAGCCATCTGGAGTCACGAACACGGCCCCCGCGGCGGTGACGAGATCAATATCATAGAAGCCGGCACCAACTATGGCTGGCCGGACATTACCTATGGCATCAATTACAGCGGCACACCCATAACCGACGACACCCACAGGGAAGGCATGGCACAGCCGCTGCACTACTGGGATCCATCCATCGCCCCCTCGGGCATGGCGTTCTATACTGGCGAGGACTTTCCCGACTGGCAGGGAGACCTGTTTGTCGGCGCCCTCAAGATGCAGAAGCTGGTGCGACTGGAGCTGGACGATCGCAGGATAGTTGAGGAGGAAGACCTGATCGCCAGCCTCAACAAAAGGATCAGAGCCGTCGCCATGGGCAACGATGGCCACCTGTGGCTGCTGACGGACTCGGCCGATGGCGAGGTCCTGAGGCTGGTACCGCCCAGCCCCTGAGACGGGTTACCTTACGGAAAGCAACCCTGTGACCCGGAACCGCAGGGTCCAGGGTTTAATGAGGGTCGTTGGTTCGCTCGGTTTTCTCGTACTGGGGAACGTCATCGGTGATTGGGAACCAGTCAGCCTTGGAACCGGTAAATACATGGGCGCGCGGGCCCTTGCCCAGGGGCTCGTTAATGACACCCGTTCGCAGCCTCAGAATACCTGGAATCGCATCAACCCGGCTATATAGCTGACTACCACAACGGCTGCAGAACGCCCGGTATTTTCCGGGCCGGGACTCAAACTCGGTAATAAGCTCTTCGCCGCCGGTAAAACGGAAATGCACCCGCTGCACCGGAGCGCTGGCTGAAAAGGCGCTGCCATGGGCCCGGCGACACTGGCTGCAGTGGCAAAGTGCTATGGGCCCGAGGGGACCGTCGTACTCAAATGATACTTCGCCACACAGGCAGTGCCCCGTCAGCATCGTTTCCAACTCCTTGATTGAACTCTATGAAATACGGTTCTGGTCCGCGCATTCTAGCAACCTCTGCCGGTCCGGGCAGCCCTGTACAAACCGTTGACTTCCCGACATCGGATAACCGGTTCCCTACACTTCGTAACCCGCTGTCACAAAAATGCTTTAATTCCCATAGTCTGCTGTCATTTTTTAACGTTATGTATAGGCCGGGAACATAGTCGCCATACAGAAATTAAGCTAAGGTTAGATAATCAGCCCCCACCACGATGGATGTTCCTGCCATGCTTCTTCGAACACTGACCACAACCGGACTGAGCATCCTGGCCCGCTCGCTGGGAGCAGGCATTATTGCGACCAGCCTGCTGGCAGGCATGGCAACGGCAGCCCTCGCCGAGGGAATGGACAAGCGTATCTGGGGCAGTGAGGTACGCGGCTTCGCGGAGGAGTCCCTGAAGGACCTCAACGGCCTGAGCGTCGCTGCCATTCCAATGGATGGCCCGGGTATCGAACAATACGTCAACGCCGACGCGGTGATGAGCCCCGGCTCCATCATGAAGGTACTCACCACCTATGCGGCGCTGGAAATCCTCGGCCCCAATTACCGCTGGACCACCAGCTTCCTGACTGACGGCACCTTCGAGAGAGACACCCTCAAGGGCAACCTGTATGTCCGTTTCGGTGGCGACCCGAAACTCACCATTGAACGCCTGTGGACGGTGATCCATGAACTTCGTTCGCTGGGGGTCAATACCATCGAGGGGGATATCGTACTCGACGGACAGGTGTTCCTGCTTCCCGACGGCCTGCCGCGATTCAATGATAACGGCAACAACCCCCATCGCCCGTTCCTGGTGGAACCATCGCCGGTGCTCCTTAACATGAACCTGGTGCACTTCCAGGTGCGTGCAGATGAACGCGGTACCCGCGCCTGGTCCACGCCTGCCCTGCCATCCGTCACCATTGACAATCGCATCACCTCCGTGGCGTCGGGCTCCTGCCCCGGTCGCCGGCAAATCGACTGGACCCCGGTATTCGACCAGGCTGGCAAGGTCACCGTCAGGGTGGAGGGCGAACTGCCCGAAGGCTGTCGCACCACAACCTACCTCTCGCTGCTGCCCCACGACCGCTACAGCGGCGAGATTCTCATGTCCCTGTGGCGTGAGCTTGGCGGCACCATCACCGGTACCTGGCGGTCCGGCACGATTCCATCTGACTCCCGGCTGGTGACCAGCACCACGTCACCGGACCTCGTCACCATGATTCGTGATATCAACAAGTGGAGCAGTAACGTGATGGCCCGCCAACTGCTGCTGACCATTGGTGCCAACAATCGTCACCAGGCAGATAAAGACGACCGGGTTTCAGGCATCCGGGCGATCTATGACTGGCTGGAGGGCAAGGGCATTGACACCCGTGGCATGGTCATTGACAACGGCAGCGGGCTTTCCCGGCATGCCCGCATGAGCGCACGACAGATGTCTGCCATACTGGCCCAGGCCTGGTCGAGCCCCTATGGTCCCGATCTCATGACCTCAATGCCGCTGACCGCGATGGATGGCACCATGGCAAGGCGCTTGCGCAACCTTGGTATGGAAGGCATGGGTCGCATCAAGACCGGCCTGTTGCAGGACGTTCGCTCTGTTGCCGGATTCACCCGGGACGACAACAACACAACCTGGGCTGTGGTGGGCATCGTCAACCACTCACCGGCCTGGAACGGACAGGCGCTTCTGGACAAAGTGCTGTATTCACTGCACCGCAACCCGCCCACCGGGACAGCCCTATCCCAGGCTGATACCCGATAACACCGGCGCCAGCAAAAAAGCCCCGGCCTGACCATCAGGACCGGGGCTTTTTTTGGCGCTGGACTGGCAGGAGCCGGACGGATCAGACTGTCAGGTAACCGCCATCCACATTGACACAGGTACCGGTGGTATAGCTGGAAGCATCAGAGACCAGGTACAGGACCGTGCCTGCCATTTCATCCGGATGCGCCATACGGTGCATGGGAATATGCTCCATGGCACTCTCACGGATGCTGTCATTGGTGGTCAGGGCGCTCGCAAACCTGGTGTCGGTCAGGCCGGGCAGCAGCGCGTTGACGCGGATATTGTCCGGGCCGAGTTCGCGGGCATAGGCCCGTGTCATGGCAATAACCGCCGACTTGGTGATGGAGTAAATGCCCTGCATGAAACCCGGTGTCACGCCGTTGACCGATGCCACGTTCACGATGGCCCCCGGCTGGCCCTTCTCCTTCATCAACTTGGCCGCTTCGGCACACATGAAGAAATAACCACGGATATTCACGTCCACTGTCTTCTGGAAGGCCCCCAGATCCGTTTCCTCGATCTTGCCGAAGTACGGATTGGTGGCTGCATTGTTCACCAGGATATCCAGCTTGCCATGCTTTTCACGTATGTGTTGCCAGATGGATTCCAACTGTTCCATTTCCCCAATGTGGCAGGCCACCGCTTCAGCGCTGCCGCCATTTTCGCGGATACTGCTGGCCACGGCCTCGCAGCCATCGATCTTGCGACTGCTGACTATGACGTGGGCGCCATTGTCCGCCAGCAATCGGGCAACGCTTTCACCGATACCCCGGCTGGCACCGGTAACCAGGGCCACCTTGCCATCAAGGTCGAACAGGTTCTGTTTGCTCATGTATACGCTCCTTCAGTCAATCGTTGATCCATCAGCGGAAAGTGACCAGGTCCTGCCCTTCCGCCTCCAGGTGGCTGTAATTGTTGAATACCGCCAGACTGCGTCGCCGTCCCGAGTACAGCACACGGGTAACGCTGGTATTGGCTATCACCTCGTTCAGCGCCAGTGCCTTGCTGTCACTGAGTTCCAGCAGGCTCTGTATGATCACAGCGATAGGGCCGCCGGAGGTAGACACGAAAACATCGCCACCATTGGCCCAGCCAATCAGCTCATCCAGCGCGCCATTAACCCGGGCCTTGAACTCCACCCAGCTTTCCGGGTACTCACCATCATGGTCGCCACTGACCCAACGCTGGACCGCCTGCGTAAAGGTCTGCTGGAAGGCTTTCGCCGGATGCCCGGTAGCGGCCAGGTCCGCCTGCATGCGCTCCCGGTC
>Ga0208301_1000106_pt1 | contig 31530 bp, 48 predicted proteins | sample 25BtaG_FD_184100 | JGI IMG/M metagenome (GOLD analysis project Ga0208301, IMG submission 184100) | Marine viral communities from Cariaco Basin, Caribbean Sea - 25B_WHOI_OMZ_CsCl (SPAdes) (version 2) | ecosystem: Environmental > Aquatic > Marine > Oceanic | place: Caribbean Sea: Cariaco Basin...
TCGGTGTAATTTTAGGGCGTCCGAGAGATACCCTGTATATTACGCACCCTACTACCATTACGACAACCAATGCTGAATATTCACAAGCGATAATCTAAACAAAGGCGGGGTAACTCCCGCCCGGAATTATACTATTATGAGTAAACAATTATCTTATGTTAATCGTCAAATAACCCACAAACATACAAGGTGCAAAAATGTTAGTAAGCACAAGTGCGATAAGAAGTTGGCTCGGCCTCGCAAGCGCGGACACAGGGCCGAATGACAAGCTGAAGGATTTAAGTAACGCCGTTCAGGAGTTCGTTGAAACGACTTGCAGCAGGAAATTCGAAGCAAAGCTTTACAAAACCGATCCTGCGAACTGCTATTTTGACGGCACAGGGCAATATGTTATGCTCTTGCCTCAATTTCCGGTATGGTATGTCAACGAAGTTAATGTTGACGCTGATAGGGATTTTGGGAGCGCAACGCAGATAGCGACTGATGACATAATCCTTTATGAGGCAAGAGGGCAGATTGTCAGTCAAGGCGGAGTGCTTTCAAAGAACAAGCGGAATGTTTATGTTGAGTATTACGCCGGATACGCTGCCGGAACGCATAATTCCCATGATGGGCTTGGCACAATTGGCTTTGCGGTTCCGAATGATTTAAAGCAGGTTATCGTAGAAATGGTTGCTCAATCGTTCAGGGAGGGGATAACTGCGGTGCATACTGTTGACGGCGAGGATGGCGGTATGAAATTTGTTCAAATGCTGAACAATAACAGCATGTGGCATAAGACAATCAATAGCTATAAAAAAATGGATGTAAGCGCTGAATATGGCTTCTATATTGCTTAAAGTAAAGGGGCTTGAGAAGATACTTTCCAAGATGACTTCCGCTACGCAGGACAGGGTTATTAAGCGTAGCTTGAAGTTAGCAACGACTTATATGGCCGGATGGAGTAAGAAGCACAGGTTGACAGGCCCGCGCCCAAAGTATCTTGGAGTTGTAACAGGCAATTTGCGGGCAAGCATATCTTCGGGCAGAGTTGAGAAAAGCGGGAATAAATATACAGGCCGCTTCGGAACAAATGTTGAATATGGCAAATCCCATGAACTTGGCCTAGGTAGGCACAGGGCAAGGCCATTCTTGCGGCCGGCGCTTGAGGATAAGGAAAATAAGGAAATGGTTTTAGAGGTTTTTGTTGAGAGTATTCAAAAGGCAATAGAGAGAGGTTGATATGGTTGCAGCAACAGTATTTAATCAATTGGTAACGACATTGCAGGGCAACGGCACTTTAAGCGGTTATGTAAAATATGTTTACAAGGGCAACAGGTATAACATAGAGCCGGACAGCATGCCTTGTATTATGTGCGAGGTTACAGGTAATAATGAAATAGAACTTGATGCCAATCAGATAAAAAAGATATGGCTCGATGTAGATGTTACGGCGATTACCAAATCGTCAGACAATCCTGATTATGCTATTGTCGGCGGCGCAGGGTATCAGGGAGTTTTGGATATTGAAAATGATATCCGGGCGTGCTTGCAAAGCTCTTATACCTTAGCGGACAATGTAATTGATGTAAGATTTGAGCCGACAGAGTTTCAGGATTTTGAGATAAAGAGATTTATGGCAAGAGCTTTAAGAATACCTATGCGGATTTTGTATAGGCAAACAGATGGAGTATAAAAAAGGGGGAATAGAGAATGTTAACCAGAAGAACAGTTGTTGAGGTTGCAACGGAAACTACTGCGGGGACAGATCCGGCAAGCGGGTTTACGCCAATGCTTGCTTGGGATGTTGACTTGGATGTCAAAGGCGAGGTTTTAACAAGGGATATTTTAAGGGATACGCTTTCTCCGATAGCGCATGTTGTAGGTATGAAGGAAATCTCATGCGCTTTTAAGACAGAAATTAAGTCGGGTGGCGTTGCGTCAGGAACAGCGGGGCAGAATAACCCCGAAATGCACGATTTGCTTATTGGCTGCGGTTTTGGGACAGCTTCTTACACCGGAACAGCGCCGATTGTATATAGTGTAAAAAGCGCGGAAAGCGACTTAAAGACAATTTCTCTTTATATACATGTTGACGGCAACAAGCATAAGATTACAGGCGCAAGGGGAACAGGCCGCTTTATCATGGAAGCCGGGAAGTATGGCATTTGCGAATGGGAATTTCAGGGCCTTTACAATGCGGTTATTGAGGCAACGATACCGGATATTAGTGCGGCAAGCAATATTAACCCGCCAATTATATATAACTCGAATTTCCAGATAGGCGGGTTTAGCCCTGTATGTTCAAGATGTCAGATAGACCTTGCCAACAATGTCGTAAGGCGCGATGACTTAAATGCTACCTTCGGAGTTGATAGTTTCAGGATATCCGGCAGGAAGCCTGTAATGGAGTTTGACGCTGATGCGGTAGTTGAAAGCTCAAATCCGTTTTGGGGAGATTGGTCGGGCGATGTTATCGCAACCTTTGCTATTGTGGCGGGCAGCGGAACGCATGGCAAGGAGATAATGTTTGACGGCTATTTCCAATACGAAACTAATAAATATGGCGATGCTGACGGCATAAGGACTTTTGAATGTTCGGCTGCGTTGATTTCAAGCGATACGAATAGCCAAGATGATGAAATCACTATAACATTCACTTAATAACAAGGGGGGTGTATGATATCGGGTATCAATCTTAACGCTACTGTTGATTATGTTTTAAATTTGGACAAGGATAATCCGACAGTATGGAAGCTTGGATGCTTAAAGAGCAGCGAACTTGCTTCGATAGGTGCTGACGCCAAGAACATGCAAGAGCAGATGTTTAAGCTTGTAAGGTTAGGCCTTAAAGGGTGGAAGAATTTTGATGTTGAGTTTGAAGCTGACGAAAATGGAGTGCTTCCCGACATAATGGACAGAATACCTCTCAACGCTATCGTGGAGCTTGGAACAGAATTATTGCATGTCAATAAACTATCGGATGATGAAGCAAAAAACTAACATTGGCGGTTAGGGTTTTAGATTTTGGCCTTAACTGCCAAGAGTGCGATGCCAAGCTCAAGCGCGAAAGAGGTTGCGAATGCAATGGGTTGATACCCTTTTATATCGAGGATAAGCAATTTTTCCGATGCCCTTTAAAGTTAATTGATGAGTTGAGTTGGCAGTATATTCGGGCGTTTGGTTTATATCAAAAAGACATATTGCCAAACGGCTCGGGATGGCTAAATGAAAGCGATAAATATTTAAGCGCGATGATGGTAATAAGCAACGAATTTAATACTATGCAACAAGAAAAAGCGAAGCAAAGACAAAGGAAAAAACATGGCAGGAAAACCAAAGCTTGAAGTCTTATTGATGCTGAATGACAAAGCAACAATGCAAATGAAGAAGGCCTACAAAGGGCTTGGCGGAGTTGTCAAGGGCTTTGCTGCTGATTGGCAGAAGCATTGGTTGCGCAATACAGCTTTGATTTTAGGTGCTGGCTTTGCCATGCATAAGTTTTCTAAAGATATTATTTCTGTTCAAAGCAAAGTCGAGGATTTAGGTGTTAGGTTAAAGGTGTTGCTTGGCAGCGTTCAAGAAGGCAATAAGGTTTTTGAGGATATGACCGAGCTTGCCGGAAAAGTGCCAAAGACTTATGACGAAATAATGACTGCGGCAACCGATCTTGCGGCCGTTGTTAAAGGCGGAACTTCCGAGATAAACAAGTTGATGCCTATTATTATTGATATATCCGCAGGAACAGGAATTGCCGTCCGGGAAGTTACAAGTCAGATGATAAGGATGTATTCTGCCGGTGCTGCTGCTGCTGATATGTTCAGGGAAAGGGGCGTTCTTGCTGCTTTGGGCTTCAAGGCCGGAGTTTCCAAAACTGCGCAGGAAACAATGGAAGTTATTACCAAGCAATGGGAAGATGGCACAGGCAAGTATGTTGGCGCTTCTAAAGAGCTTGCCAAGACCTTTACAGGCATGGTTTCCATGATGCAAGACGCTTGGTTTATCTTCCGGCGGGATATAGGCGCTGCCGTATTTGACAAAGTTAAGATTGATATGGGCGCAGTCCTTGAGCTTATCAATAAAAGCAAAGAAGATGGCGGCAAGTATAAAGAAGTAGTTGACAGTATAGGCAATGCGCTTGAAGGGGCTTACGAACAGGCCCGCAACCTTGTTGGAGTTTTAGTTGTCGGCACAGGGCATGCAATTGATGTTTGGGGAAGTTTTAGCGACACGATACAAAAGGCATATCTTTTATTATTGTTATTTTCGGAAAAGCAGCAGCAGTTCGCAGTAGGAGTTGAGTGGCTGCTTGGCTCGGATGCGGAAGTCAAAAAGCGGATAGAGAATGTAAAGCTCTTGCAAAAAGAAATTGAAGTTACTTCTGCGGAAATTGTTCAGAGGGAACAACAAGCAAACGAAGATTATTCCGCTGTATTTGCCGAACGCTTTGAGAAGTTCAAAGAAATGCTTGACGGCATGAAGGCAGAAATAAAAGATAGATTTGAAGAAGAAAAAGAAATTGCTACCGCAAGCACAGAAGTTGTTATTGCAGACAAACTTGACAAAGAGCTTACTACATTAGAAACCTTGCGCTCAAATTGGCGTTCATATCAAGATGAAAGATTGGCTCATGGTTTAGCTTCGATACAACGGGAAACTGAAGCTGTTAAGCTGGCCATGCAAACACAACAAAGGGCAAACCAAAGTATGTGGGTTGCGGTAGGTAAGATGAAAGACCAGTTCGCTTCCGGAATATCAAAAACATTTGTTGATATGTTAAAGGGAACAGCGGATATTAAAGAAGCTTTTAAGGATCTGGGTTGGCAAATGGTGCAAACGCTTGTTGATTTCCTTGCGCAAAAAGCAATCAATATGGCTATGTCAAAGGTATTTCAAGGTGCAGCGACAGCGGCGGCTACCGTTACAGGCGCAGCAATGGCTCAAGCTTATGCGCCGGCTGCGGCTTTGGCTTCATTGGCTAGCTTTGGTGCAAACGCAGCGCCGGCAGCAGGTGCGCTTACTTCCGTTACCGCTTTATCAAAAAGCTTGGCCATGCTTGCAGAGGGTGGTATTGTTACAAGACCAACGCTTGCAATGGTAGGGGAAAGAGGGCCGGAAGCTGTTATTCCCTTAAATAAAGCGAATACAGTTGCATCAAATAATATTACAATTAACATGAACGCCAATATAGCAAGCGGCATTGATATATCTTTATTGGCAGAGGAGCTTGGAGCAAGAGTTGAACGAGAACTTAACCGAGCAAGGACTATAGGATAATGGCTACTTTAGGATTTAAATTTGGGAGTTATAGTTTCAGCGGCACAGGGGCTTTGATATATGACTTCGATATTAAAAGCGACAACCGGATTGAAACGCAGCTTATTCCGACTAAAGACGGCGCGGATATTGAAGAAGCTGAAATCAACCCTATGCTTGTTACTTTCAGGGGAACTCTAACGGCAGATACGGCTTCTGATTTGCGCAATAAGCAATCTGATTTATTTAAAATACTGGAAGCAGGCAGTCAGGCCTTGCGTATTTGGGATGACAGATATGCTACGGCGCAGAAAAGGTCATTTACTTATGACTACGCCAATGCTATGTGTTATATGCGCTTTACGGCTTCCTTTGTTGCGGAAAATCCTTTTTGGGTTGCAGATACGGCTACTACTAATACCAATGCCATAACAACAGCAACCTATAACTATGATGTAAATACAGGCGGAAGCGCTTATGTGAAGCCGACTATTACTATTACGGCCCATGAGGATTTAACGAGTTTAAGTTTGCAGAATATAACTGCGAATGAAAGGTTTGGCTTTGGCGCTACTGTTTCAAGCGGGAATGATTTGGTTATCAATACCGATACTTATGTTGTAACGAATAATGCGGTTGACGCAGTTGGCGATTTCTCCGGCGATTTCTTTAAGCTTTTAGCGGGAACAAGTAATTTAGAATATGAGGGCGGAAAATGCTCTTTAAAAGTTGAATGGTTTGATAGGTGGTATTAAAAAGGGGGATTAGGTAATGGCAAATGCAGTATTTAACTATTTCAAAACAGCGGTTATGCAGGGCAGTTATAATCTTGCGAGCTTTCCGATTTATTGTGCTTTGGTTAATAACTCTTATGCGGCGGCGGTGGATGTTGACAATCATAAATATTGGGGGCAGATAGACGGCACTTACGAGATAAGCGGAACAGCCTATGTTGCCGGTGGCGCTGCATTGTCCAACCCGGCCGTTACGCAGGATGATACAGACAACGAAGGCGTTTTTGACGCTGATGATTGTATCTGGGGAACAAGCACTATTACAGCAGCCGGCGCTATTATTTATGGCTCAAGTGGACTTGGCGCTGATAGCGATCCGATGGTTTGTTTTATTGATTTTACAGAAGACAAGTCAAGCGTTACCGGAAAATTTACTATTCAATGGAACGCAGAAGGTATCTTGAATATAACATAAGAGGCGATAATGAAATATAGAGTTGTAATAGATGTAAGCTTTTCTGACAAACAGGCGGCGAAGAAACTATTTATAGCAGCACAGAAGTTTAAGCATCAGTTTGAAGTGCCAATTGACAATCCCAAAGGCGAAACTTTGAATATCCCCCAAAAGGTTGAGCTTTGGGAATGTTACCATGACGAAGATCCGCCAAAACCATGCGTAAGGATTAAAGCAAATGCCGGGAATTGATAGTAATACTAAATTATGCCTTCATTGTAACGGCGCTGACGGCTCGACTTCGTTCCCAGACGCTTCCGACCAAAATCATACTGTAACGGCTAATGCTACGGCGCAGGTTGATACGGCATATAAGAAGTGGGGAACAGGCGCAGTCCTTTTAGATGGTAATAGCGATTATCTTTCAAGTGCCGATAGCGCTGATTGGGATATTTGCTCATTGACAGATTTTACAGTTGATTTGCAGGTAAGGCATATTGCTAACCCTTCAGGCACAGAGCAATATATAACACATGTAGAGGATAGTAGCAATCGTTGGCATTTATACCATGCTTTTGATGAGGGGTTAAGGTTTCTTATTTTAAGCGGCGGATCAACTGTGCTAGAGATAGTTGGCGATGCTATTGCGGATACAGCATGGCATCATGTTGCTTTAATCAAAACAGGAACAGCTTATGCTCATTATCTTGACGGTAACCAAGTTTCGTTTAATACCAACCCAAATAGCTATGCCTTTACTGCATCACTAGAAATTGGAAGGCATAATTTAAGCGGTGGCGGTGGTTATTTTGCAGGACATTTTGATGAAGTTAGGGTGCAGCATGATAATTATTTTGCCGCAGCGCCAAACTCCGGCGAAACGGATACAATCACAGTTCCTACAGAAGAATATGCCGGTGCAACCAATGTAACAGTAACGCCGGATGCTTTGATTGTAGAGGTAGCGGCACAAAGTGCGACTATTAAGCTTGGCGCTACTGTGCAGCCATCCGTAATAAATGTTGACGTAGAAATACAAGCGCCTACGATTGAAGTTGTTGCGAATATTGTGGTAACTCCGGGAACGGCAGAAGCAACGACAGAAGTTCAATCGCCGACTATCAATGTTACTGCGGCCGTTACTGGGTTTGATTACAGGATTGAAATATTGAACACAGGATTTAATCGGCTTTCCTTTGTGGAAAACGAAGCGACAGATATTCAATGGCAGTATGACAGGATAGGCGGGTGCGGCGCATTTAGTTTTAGCTTGCCAAGGGAATTTGACGATCAGGGCGATTTGGGCGGCGATTATGACATTAGAATACACAGAAGGGCCAATGCCGGAACTTACTCTTTATGGTATAGCGGTTTCATAGAGGATAGGACGCCTATTCTCGGCGATCCTGAGAAGATAGAAGTCAAGGGGTTTGGTTATTCGGCACAGCTTTCAAGGGTGGTTGTAAACGGCACTTATGCTTCGCAGGAAGTAAGCGTTATTGTTAAGGACATATTAGACACTTATGTTACGCCGAATACTGATATTACGTATAGCGCAACAGACATTACGGCAACAACATTTACAGTTGACACGATTAGCTTTAAGACTTCGGCCATGAACGCCCTTAGGACGCTTGCTGAAATTGCCGGGACAAGAGAATGGGGAGTGGGTGCTGATAGAAAATTCTTCTTTAAGGCAAGAAGCACAACGATAAACTATTACTATCAATCGGGCTATAAAATTAAAAACTTTTCAACAATTGATAGCTTTAGGGAAATTATAAACCGGCTTTATATTGAAGGCGGGGAAGTGGGCGGCACTAAATATGAACTTACCATTAACGATACTGACAGCCAAACCAAATACGGCCTGCGAGAGCAGGTGGTTTCTAATGCCTCTATTGTTTCAAGCGATGTGGGAAGTCAATATGGCGCTGCGATACTTGCGGAAAAGGGAGAGCTATCCCGGCGGGCAAAGATAGTTATTGTAAATGAATACGATAGATTTGAAGATACAGTTCCGCTTGGCGAGTTTGTTTTTAGAACTCCGGGAACTCGGTATAATGAAAATTATTATGGTGAAGTATTATATGGCGGCGATGTTGAATATCAAATAAATAAAATCCAATACAAGATAGGTAAAAACAAGTCTTTAATTAAAACAGTCGATTTAGGGCAAGCAAGGCCTTCTCTTGCAGAGAACATTGAGCAGATAGAATATAAGCTTGATACTTTAAGAGAAGCAAGAGCATAAGGAGTTTACAATGGCTACATATCCGGGAAGTTTAGTTAGTTTTACGACAAAGGTTAATAAGGTAGATAAGAACGATGCTGATGATATAAATGTTTTACAAGGCGAGGTTACTGCCATTGAAACTGAACTTGGCACAGATGTTGCCGGCTCTTATACTGATTTGAAAACATTTATCGGTGTTTGTTTTAATACACAGGGTGTTGTTGTTAATAGCACGGGTGATCCGGGAAGCGGCATTGTAGGGCAGATATTTTACAATACCGATGCAAACGATTTTAAGGTATACAATGGCGCAACTTGGGACAGCGTGGCCGCCGGCACAGGCTCAATCGGGACAGAAGAACTAATCAATACGGCGGTTACAGAAGCAAAAATTGCTGCTGCTGCGATTTCACAGGCAAAGCTCAAATCAACGACAAGCGAGGTATCGCAATCAGGAAGCGGAAATAGTGCTATGGGTGGCGGGGAATATGGCTTCTATCCGCAGACAAAAGTTACGGCAGGTAATTATGATGCAGTTATTACAAGCACAGCTTCAAATTCAATTTATACTACTCAAATACATTTATCCGGAACTACTGCTTATGCTAAACAAAGATACATCACTTCTTCAGGAAAAGAGTATTGGGTATTCTTATTGTGGGATAAGTTTGCCAAGAAAGTAGTTGCAAGTTACCAAGCGCCAGACCATCCCTGCTATGGAACGCCCGGCGATGAGAACGATGTCCCTCATCCGTTTTTGGATTATGATGCGGCCAAGCATGAAGTTGTTTTGGCGGATAATGATTTCCTTGAGGCAGCTAATAAAAGAGTTACCCGGCAGCGCAGCTTGTTGCAGGTTATCAACGAAGACTTTACTCCGCATATGGCAAGTGGGCCGACATATAAGCCAAGAGAAATTATTGAGATTGACGAGTTTGGCGATAAGCCGGGAGAGGTTTTGGAAGAAATAGTAACTCCGGATTGGGCGAAGCTGAAGATATCAAAAGACAAGGTGTGTTTAAAGCGCAGAATGGTTGAAAAGCTTCCTGACTGCGTGAAGTTTAAAAAGATGAGGAAAAAATGAGTAGCCAGCTCGGGATAGCGACATTAACAGTTTTAATTGCGGCAATAGGTTTGTTTTACAGGATAATGAATAACATCAAGTCTGAAATAAAAAATGTGGCTGAAGATGCACACGAAAAGCGCACAAGGATATATACCCGCTTTGATGAGAACAAAGAAGCAACTGATAAAAAATATGTTATGAAGGAAATTTGCCATGTAAAAACAGACCAGATATTAAAAGCTATTAAAAGACAAGATGCTACATTGTTAGAAGTTAAGGCCGATATAAAGAAGATTTTATTAAACGGCAAAAACAGGGGGTAAAAAAATGAAGGACTTGTTGAGGAAACTGATACCGAAGAATATCGCCGGTATTATAGGGCTTGTGCAAACGGCAATTCCGGTTATCAGAGAATTGTTGGTTGTCATTACCCGCGTATGTGCGATTATTATACCGGGGGATAAAGATGACAAGATTGTTGCGGTAATAGTAAAAATCTTTGATAGTTTCGAGGATATATTTAACAAGATAAAAGGTTTTTTCTTGTCGGTGGGCGAATAACATTAAAAGGGAAAGCTGCCTTATTCGCTTTAAGGCATTACAAGAAACTAAAATTTTTAAAACATATAAAGTTCGGGGAGTTTGAAACTCCGTCCGGTGTAAAATATAAAGGTTTCAAGTGCAGCTTTAATTGGTAAATGGAAACTTCGGATTTGAATTTTGTAAAAGAGGGATTTAGAAAAAGGAGTGGCAAGTTTCAGCCGGAAGGGATGGTTAAGACTTGCCCTCATTGTGGGCAGGGAAAAAAATACAGGCATGGGCGTTTCTGGACGCCATGTTCTGTTTGTCGAGGGGCAAGAATTAACCCTACCATAAAAAGAGAGCATTTTAAAAAAAGTTGAAAAAATACTATTGACAACCATAAACCACTATGGTATAATTTAATCACCATGAAAAAAGAAGCCATAAAGATTGACAAGAAAATGCTTGATAAGTTAAGAGAGCTAAAAAGACTTGACGGAAGGCTTCTTGTATGGCATATTGAAAGGGCAGTTTTTAATTATTTAAAATCAAAGAAAATGGTTTAATTGGAGAAAACAAAATGGACGAGCAAAACAAAACCCGGATAGAAAAAGTTAATAAACTCAATCTGCGAAGGATTGGGTTTTTTTGTTTGGGCCACAGTTCCTTTCCGGGAAGGATGCTCGTCCGGGTAGCTGTAAAGCTATTCCTGTGGCTCGCTTTATTATTATTCTTTCCTCTATATATCAATGCAGAAACGATTGGAACTGCCTCTTGGTATTCTACAAAATCCTGTCAAAGAGAAGGAACTTCTGGTGTTTGGACTGCTTCCGGCGAACGCTTCAACGACAATGGTTTGACTTGTGCTATGCGATCAAGGGACTTTGGGAAATATTACAAGGTAACAAATCTTGCCAATAACAAATCAATAATCGTAAAACACAATGATTTTGGCCCTAACAAAAAACTTGCAGCGGAAGGGAGAGTGATAGACTTAAGCAAAGCTGCCTTTGCCAAAATTGCCGACCTCAAGGTTGGTTTAATTAAAGTGGAAGTCAAACCCTACAAACAGGAAGGTGCAAAATGACTAATTGGTTTGGAATAAAAGAGAATTGCCAATACCTAAAGAAGCTTTGCGACATGAGCGGCCATTGGGATATGGCAAATCATTGCGGATATAGGATTGAAGCGAAAAGGATTAACGGAGTTTTTATGCAGACCTATAAAGGAAGTTGCGAAGATTTTCCGGAGTGTGTTTTTAAAGAAATAGAGAAGATTGACGTGCGAATAATGCGAACATTAAATGGCCGGGATTTCGGGGAATAACCAATATCCGAACGGCACTTCCGGCCGATAGGTATCCCGGCACAACATATAAACAGGAGGAGAAGATGGAAAAATGTAGATTATGCGGTAAGAAAACAGAAGGGTCAACCGGTGCTGCAGGGTTGAAATGGGCTATAATTTGCCAACCTTGCAAGGATAAAGAGGATGCCGCATTGTTAAGTCAGGTTAAGCGAACAGTTAGATTAGGTGGCAGTATATCCGGCGTAATAGCAACAGGCAGCTACCAGAATTTAAGGCCGAGCTTTACATGGGAAGAAACTATTGAAAATTGCAATTTATCAGATGATCAGATACAGGATAGGATACAGCAATTGCATGCAAGCGGGTTTACCATGTTAAAGGAAGCAGAGCAGAGGGCCATCATAGAGAGGATACAGCGTGAACGAAAAGATTTGCGTTTTGTAGTTTCTCCAAAAGGCAACATACTTCCAAGTGTTACTTCTATAATAAATTATGATGCGGACTTCTTTGTTTCGCCGGAAGATTTAACTCAATACGCGGCTCAAGGGAACATTATAGACGCTAAAGTTAAGCACTATATTAGAACAGGAGAATGGAAGCTTGCCAAAGATTTGCAGGATTGTTGGACTGACCTTGTAATTTTGGCAAAGAGCAGTTTAAGGTTAAATAAGGATGCCGGCAGTTTTCCGAACTTCATCGAGAAGCATCCTATCACAGACATGAAAGTGGGCGAGAGGTTTTTCTTTGATGAGGAAGGGTATTGCGGAGAACCAGACTTTTTTGGAGTTCCTGATTTTAAAGGTGCTGAAAAGATAGAAACGATTTTTGATGTTAAGCGGACAGCGGACAAAGTTAAGAATGGAATACAGCTTGCGGCATATTGCAGGAAATTTGGCATCAAGCAAGGTGTAATAATCCCTATTAACGATAAGACAGAGCAGGGGTTTAGCAAGCCGACAATTTATAATGCCGAAACTTTGGATGGCTATTATAAAATATTCAAAGCCAAGCAGAAAGAATTTAAGAAGAGGTATAACATATAATGGATATTGTTAATATAGCGCAGAACATACAGGAAAAGATTAAGACATTAGAGTTGGGCAGAGAACTTTTGAAGGAACGAGCCGAAGAAAAAGCCGAAGCGATTGCTAATTATGAAAAGCAGATAGCGCTTACTTTAATTAAGCTGAAGAATGGCGTGGAATTTGAGTTGGACGGCGAGAAGATTGTCAATCCTCTGGGAAGCGTTTTGGAAAAAATAGCAAAGGGGATTTGCTATAAGGAAAAGTTGTCTATGGAGTTGGCTGAAGCTCAATATAAGAATGTTATAGTTGGCATGGCGGCCATGCAGGCAGAGCTTAACGGATATCAAAGCATATTCAGGCATTTAGAAGAAAGGAGTTAAAAATGGTTATGCTGGGAAGCGGCAATTTTGTAAAAACGGCAGAGGTAAAAAACGGAGATACGATAATCTTTAAGACAGAGGGGGAGTGGATAGAGAACACTAAATATACTTACCCTGATGGAACGCCGAGAGTTGACTTTGTAATTAAAGTCGAGATTAACGGCGAAGAAAAATCAATGCGTATTAACAAGACCAACAGGGAAGTTTTAATAGCGGCCTATGGCAACGATACTTCCAAGTGGATTGGCAAATCTGCTACTATCACAAAGGAAAAAGTTTTAGTGGCTGGCAAGAAACAAGATTGCATTTTACTTGAAGTGTCGGGAGTTAAGAATGGGCTTGAAGATGACGATGGAGTTCCGTTTTGATAGGCAAGATTATTAAAATGACCGATCTGAAGAAATCCCACAACGGCGGGCATTATCGCATGGCATTTTTCAAAATGGACACAGGTAAAAGTGCCATGACATTTATATACTCGTCTTGTGGGAACTCTTTAAGGTGGCTTAAAATAAAAGACGACATCAGCAAGGATAAAGATATATGGCTCAAGGGCCTTGTGTGGCTTGATGAGAAGAAAAGGATTATTGATGCTGACAGCTATTTTGAAAGGACGGATAATTGTGCCACAGGGTAGAATAATATTGAAGTCCATATCGGAAAGCAAGAAGCTTGCTATGCTTAAAACTGACGGCGCAAGATTGCTCTATACTTGGCTAATTCCTCATTTAGATATTAACGGTTGTTTCTCCGGCGATCCAAAGGTAGTTAACGGAAAAGTGGTTACCCGGCTAAACAAGGGCGATGATACTATTGAAGGATATTTGCAAGATTTGGAAGAAAACAAATTGATACAACGCTTTAATCATGATGGCGATATATTCCTTTATGTGCCTGATTTTACAGAAAAGCAGCCGAGATTGTATCCAGAGAAGGAAGGAAAACCGCTTATATCAAGAGTAACTCCAGAGTTACTCCAGGGTAGGTCGAGAGTTACTCTCCCACAAGTAAAGGAAAGTAAAGTAAAGGAAAGTAAAGTAAATATTAGCGAAAAAACCGCTGCTTTAATGAAGCAAGTTGAAAAGACTGGCTTCGCCATATACAAGTTTAACAACAAGCTTAAAAAGAAGCTAAAGGCCTATTTACCGGAAGAAGTGATTGTAAAGGTATGCGAAACCTACCTGCACAGCAATTCAAAAGGCGAAATCAGCAACAAATGGGGCTATTTTGTCAAGTCCTGCGATCAGGCATACAAGGACTTCAACCGGGATAAAAACATTCAACAGGCACAGGATTTGGCTCAAATTGGGGTATCTGAGAAGCTGAAGGGCCTACTTGCAGGCATAGGGGATGTAAAATAATGGATTTAAGCGTTGTAATACCCGCTTACAATGAATGTAATACCATTAAGGACAATGTGTTGCGGATAAAAGAGCAGCTTAAGGCGATGGAAATCAGGAATGAGATTATAGTTGTTAATGATGGATCGACAGATGGAACATTCCACAAGGCAAGGAAAGTTGCAGATATGGTATTAACTCACTATCCAAACAGAGGAAAAGGCAGCGCCATTTTGAAGGGTATCAGAAAAACAATATACGAATATGTGGCCATAATGGATGCCGACTTGCAAGTAGCGCTGCATGAATTACAAGTTTTCTTAAGGATAATGGAATTATATAATGCTGATGGGGTGGTTGGAAGCAAGCGACACCCATATAGCAACCTGACATATCCTTTGCATAGGCGCTTCATAAGCGATGGCTATAATTTCATGTGTCGCAAGCTATTCGGGATTGAGCTTCGGGATACTCAATGCGGGTTGAAGTTATTCAGGAAACGAGTTTTAAATGAAGTGATTGATTGCTTAAAGATAAAAGGTTTTGCGCTTGATCTGGAATTGATAGTGGCCTGCAAGGAACGGATGTTTCGGATCGCGGATGCGCCGGTGAACATTTACAAACAATCAGGGCCGGGCAGCGTTAGTGTAAAAACTATAACGCAAACATTTATTGATACATTGAAAGTTTGGTATAATAAAAAGAGAGGGGTGTATGGAAAAGAAGAAATCTAAATATCATAAAGGTAAATGCAATTATTGTGATATGAAAAGGCGGCTACGGCCTACGCCGTTCGCATTCCATATAAAAATGAATTATGCTATGTGCAAGCGCTGTTGGTGTTTATTTGGATTATGCAGATTGAAGGAGTTTTAATGAATAAACGGGCGAGTGGCGTAGTTTACGGCAGTTAGCTAGCTGTTTGGGTATATATTGAAGCCCATTTACAAGGTTTATCGCTAGCAGTGTTTCTTAAATGATAGGGAGTCATGACCTGAAAGTATAGGATAGCTGTGAATCGCAGGTTCGAATCCTGCCTCGCCCTTAAAATGTAGGAGGAGTGATGATTACAAAAATGGACTCCCTCACGATACAAGATATAAAAACAATTCGCAAGAGATTAGGATGGACAGAAGAATTTAAAAAGAATGGAAGGTTATGGCTTTTAGAAGCAAGAAAAGTTAGAGATGAATACGAGCTTACCGACAAAGATGTATTAGATATTGTAAATAATCGTATGAAATTTGACTAACCCAAAACCGAGGTTGAGATGAAATGCTTAGAATGTGATTGCCATTTAGTCAGAGATTATAAATGCCCACATGATTGTGATATGTGTAGAGATTGCGACCCCGAAGATATTCACTTAACCACCAGAAAGCGTGAGGGATGAATGAAAAGTATTTGTATGTGCACGGGAAGTCAGGGGTTATGTTTATCTTGTTTAGGTTTCTCAAAACAGGAGGATGAGATGAGTAAAATAACTTTAAGTTTAACTTATGATGCGAAAAAGGAACTTCCAAGTGGAACATCTATGCGGGAAACGATACGCATAGTATTGGATTTACTAAGACACATTGGTTGTGAGCTTGAGATTTTAGGCGAAGAAAATAGTCCAGCAACCGAAAGGTAGGAAGATTATGGTATTGCCACCAATTCCTTCCCATTGCAGCCATAAGCACAATTGGGATGCTGGTCTATGACATTGCCTAATAATCCAAATAAAATGGAAAGATTTATTCATGAGATTTTTCATGAGATAGCACGAGATGAAGAGTTATTAGATTCTTTTCGGGATATAGTTTCAATAATTGTTTCTAAATGGGAAAGCTATAAAGAAGAATTTTTAGATAATAAGGAGCAACCCAAATGAAGTGAGGGATGAGTAATAATTTAATTAAATGGCTAATGCTTAACTATTTTGTAGTTATGATAGCTTGTCTTGTAGAGAGAAACTATTTCAAGGCTTTGTATTGGTTATCAGCTATTGGTATAAGCATAGCTGTTATGGGGATGAAATGAAGAAATATCAGATTATTTATGCAGATCCACCATGGAGATACCGAGACAAAAACTGTAATGGTGCTTGCGCTGCTCACTACAAGACAATGAGCTTGAAAGATATTAGTTCTTTGTCAATAGATGCAATATCTGACAATGATTGTGTTTTGTTTTTGTGGGCGACATATCCACTATACCCTGAAGCATTAGAGGTTATTAAACATTGGGGATTTAAATATAAAAGCATCGCTTTCCAATGGGTTAAATTGAACAAGAAAAACTTAAAACCTTTTTATGGTCTTGGTCGTTGGACAAGGGGGAATACTGAACCTTGCTTAATCGCAGCCAAAGGGAAACCAAAAAGAATATCAAAGAGTGTTTTCCAATTAGTTTTTTCTCCTATTAGAGGACACTCTCAAAAGCCTGATATTGTGAAAAGTAAAATTATAGAACTCTTAGGCGATTTACCTCGGATAGAACTCTTTGCAAGAGAAAAAACAGAGGGTTGGGATGTGTGGGGTAATGAAGTAGAAAGTGATATAGAACTAAGGAGCAACCCAAATGAATTATGAGGAAACGAGAGAGATAATAGAAAAAATACAAAAACATTATGAGAATTTATATCAATCCAGTAGAAGAAATTGTCAGCCTTGTGGAGTAGAAGCAGAGAGAAGTCAAGCCCTCAAAATAGCCCTCAAAGCATTAGATATTTTGATAGAGGCGAAAGAGGAGATGCCTCAAGATGTTTGTATATCAGAAGTAACGAGATTATCTGTAAATGAACTGATACCTTTTGAGCAAGTAGAGCCATTTAAAAGGTTGGCAGTTATTTTAGATGATAGGGTAGATAAGATATATTTACCAATAATAGCTCGTCTTAAGGCAGAAATAAAGGAGCTAAAGAAATGAGCTTGAAGGATATTATAGATAACAGCTTTGGAATGTTTCTAATGGCGAAAGAGGATAATCCTATTTATAAGAATTTAAGAAATAAAGCAGAAGCCGACATCAAAGCTTACTTCAAAGAGTTGATGGGTGAAAAAGAAAAATGTAAAAATTGTGGAACAGAAGATGATAAAGACCACGCCTTGTTATGTCGGAACAGAGTATCATCTTTTATTATGAAGGGCTCAAACAAGCGTAGACAACAAGCACTAAAGAGGATAGATGATGCTTAATAAAGTAATACAAGGTGATTGCGAACAGGTGCTTAAAACACTACCAAGTGATTACGTGGACTTAGTAGTTACTTCCCCGCCATATGACAATTTACGAGATTACAAAGGATATACTTTCAACTTTGAGCCGATAACCAGAGAATTATACCGAGTGATGAAGAAAGGCGGAGTGGTGGTTTGGGTAGTAGGTGATGCGACAATTAACGGAAGCGAAACGGGAACATCTTTTAAACAAGCACTTTATTTTAAGGAGATAGGATTTAATTTGCATGATACGATGATATATAGAAAGGTAAATTATATTCCTTTGACGCACAATAGATATGAGCAAGAGTTTGAGTATATGTTTATTTTATCAAAAGACAAGCCAAAAACTTTTAATCCGATAAAGATGCCAACGAAATTGGCGGGGAAAACTCATAACCCCAAAAGACCTTGTAATTATGATAACCACAGTATAAGACATAATAGAGATGAGAAATTGGTTTATAAAAATGAAAAAATAAAAGGGAATATTTTTGAATATGTCGTTGGTGCTGGAAATGAGAAAACAAATCATCCCGCCACTTTTCCCGAAAAACTCGCCCAAGACCATATATTATCTTGGAGCAATAAAGGAGATTTAGTTTTAGACCCAATGTGTGGTAGTGGCACAACTTTAAAAATGGCGAAAGTATTAAATCGTAATTTTATTGGAATTGAGATAAGCCAAGAATACTGCGATATAGCGGTTAAAAGACTCAATAATATAGCAAAGGGTGGGGATAAATTGTCACCCCCCTTATAATTCAGCCAGCTAAGGAGGAGGAGAAATGCAATATCAAGAGGCCATAAGAATAATAAAAGAGAATTGGGAATTTGATAAAATGCCTACTGATTTATGGATAGCTTTAGATTTGGTTTTATTTAGAAATAAAGTTTTTAAAAAACGCCACGAAACTACTATGATTGCCGAGGCCTATAAAGATTTGACTAATGATAAAAAAAGATTAGTTAAGGACTTTTTAATATTTTTGGGGAAAAGAGGACAGATGAGGGATGAAACCACCGTATATGAGGGGATATGAAAGGAGCCTAAAGATGAATAAGACTGTGGAAAAGATAAGAGAATTATTATACGAAGCAGGTTTAGGTAAATCATCTATTGATGACATAGAAACAACTAATCAATTAGCCCAAGCTATCTACAACGCAAGGAATGAGATATTTGAAATAGATGAGGAGAAGATGGTCGATATTATAGCTGATTACCAAGATGATTGTATTATGACTCCCAAAAGACCAAGTAATGTTAAATTACTTGAAAGCCATTTAGCCAAAGCAATCTCTAAAGCAGGAGTGATTAAATAATGCAAAAAGTTATCTATGTAGTTCCACCCATGAAAAATGCAAAGGGCTATGCAACCATAGGGCAGAATAGGCAGTTCCAATGGTTTACCGATCCATTCTTTGCCTACCCTATTGTGCCGGCCTTATCAGCTACCATGCTTGCGAACTCCGGCAAAGCGCAGGTATTATGGCTTGATGCGGTGGCTTCCGAATTAAATGAAGTAGAGTTTGGTCGGGCCATAGTTCAGATGATGCCGCAGTATTTAATATTTGAAGCGCCTACGCCTTTAATTAAAAGATACTGGGAAGTGATTAATGGCATAAAGCAATTCCTTCCGCATATCAAAGTTATTTTATGCGGGCAGCATGTAACCGCGCTTCCAGAGGAAAGCAAAAAGGAATGCAATGCAGATTTTATTGTTCAGGGCGGCGATTGGCATTATGAGGTATTTAAGATTATAACTGGCGCAGAATGGGATAAGAAAACGCCATTACCTCATATCAACAGGCAGATTACGAACTCATGGCTTTATGCTTATAAGAATGGAAACTTCAGATACCTGCCCGGAACTTATATCATGTCAGCGATGGATTGTTGGTATCGCAAGTGCAAGTTTTGCTCTTGGGCCACCTATCATAAAAATTATCATATCAGGGATGTGCAGGATGTCTTAACGGAAATTGAAGGGTTGATTTGCATGGGCTTCAAGGAAATCTTTGATGATAGCGGCACTTTTCCGACAGGGGAATGGCTGCGAACTTTTTGCCAAGAGGTTATCGACAGGGGTTACAACGACCATGTTGCCTTTAGCTGTAATATGAGATTTGGCGCTTTAGGTGAAAAAGATTTTGCACTACTCAAGCAGGCCGGTTTCAGGATGTTGCTCTGGGGATTTGAAAGCGCTAATCAGAGAACGCTTGACAAGCTGAATAAGGGCTATGACAAAAAGGCGGTAATGCAGGACTTGATATTGGCGCGGGCCGCAGGGCTTGAAAGCCATTTGACGGTTATGTTCGGATACCATTGGGAAAGCTGCGAGGATGCAAAAAGGACTTACAATATGGTGCGGTGGTTGCTCAAAAAAGGGTGGGCCTCAAGCGCGCAGGCGACAATCTGCATACCATATCCCGGAACGCCGCTTTGGCAGGAGTGTAAAGAGCAGGGCAAGCTTGCCACAGAAGATTGGACAGATTACGATATGTCAAAGCCGGTAATGAAGCTTCCTTATTATGAAAAGAGATTGTTTGCGCTTCAAAAAGGGATTTACAATGCTGCGTTCCATCCAGAGTTTATCGCACGAAAAATTGCGGGAATAAAGAGCTTTGAGGATTTGAAATATTATATTCGCATAGGTCAAAAGGTCTATGACAGGTTCGGAAACTTTCATGATTTAGGAAAGGTGGTGAAGGGATGATAACATATTCAATTCTTTGCGTTATCTGTTTTTGGGTTTGTTATGGGATTTTATTTGCACATTATTCTGCGATACAACCAAATGATGATCAAAGAGAAAATAGGGGATTTAGTATTCTTATATCATTGATGTTATGTCCATTTTTAATAATTGGTGTTTTGATATGTTATTTGGTAACAGGATTTGCAAAGAATAGATGGAAAATATGAAACCATTAGTTAGTATAATAATACCGACACATAAAGACGCACAGATAGAAAACTGTGTTGCCTGCATTAAACAATCGACTTATAAAAACATAGAAATTATTGTTGTTGATGAGGGCAAAGAGAGGTCGGCTCAAAGGAATATCGGCATGGATAGAGCAAAGGGGGATTATTACTTGATACTTGATAGCGATCAGATGGTTGAGCCGAAAGTTATAGAGCAATGTATGGCACTTGCAGAGAAATGCATATCTATTTACATTCCTGAAAGGACATTTGGAACAGGCCTATTTAACCGGCTTCGGGATTGGGAAAGGCAGTTTTATATTTGCACTCCAGTTGATGTTGTTCGGTTTGTCGAGGCAAAACATTGTCCTCGTTTTGATGAAACAATGTCAGGCCCGGAAGATAGCGACTGGGATAGGCGCATTCAAGGTCGGCGCGGGATAACCGCTGCTTGCATTTGGCACTATGACGGTGCGAACCTTTGGCGATACCTAAAGAAAAAGGTCTACTACGCCAAGAGCATGCAAAGATTTAAAGAGAAATGGCCGAATGATAAGGTTACAAAACTTTGGTATCGGTGTTTCTGGATTTTCATCGAAAAGGGCAAGTGGAAACGGCTTATTGCCAAGCCGCACTATGCTGTGCTTTTATTTATGTTGATATTTACAAGAGGAATAATCTACCTATGCGCAAAAAAATTTTAATCTTAACTCCGTTCAGCCCGAAGTTTGTAGGTGGTGCTGAAACCTTCTGCAAGGATTTGCATAATGAAGCTATTAAAAAAATTGATGTCAGGATTGTTACTCTGGAAAGGCAATTCGAGGATTGGGATAATCCCGGCTTGCTTCAATGCTTTACGATTTTTGTTGAGCTTACTTTCAGAGCGCTATTGCTGCGCCGGAAGTTTAAATATGAAACTGTGCATTGCCTTGGGATTATCGGAACGGCCACAGGCGCAGTATTGAAAAAGCTCTTTAAGGTAAAACTGCTTTCAACAACGCTTGCGATATATGGTTTTGAAAAATGGCCTTTTTTAAAATACACATGCGCATCCTTTATCATGGGACATTCTGATATTGTATATGTTGAGGATAGTATCGGCGAGCAAGATATTTACAAATTGGGATTTTCCGTTCGCAAGCAGGATGTAAAAAAATTTATGCATTGGGTTGACTTGTTTAAATTAAGCCCGCCATTGACAAGAGATAAAAAAGAAAACGAATTAGATGTTTTATTCGTAGGTCGGCCGATAAGGAAAAAGGGTATGCACATAATCCAGTTCGTTCAGGAGAGATTATCGCATTTAAAAGGGTTGAGGTTTCACTATGTTACAGATATTTCATACGAAGATTTGCAAAGCTATTATCAAATGGCTGATGTTCTTGTTGTTCCTTCTCTCTATAATGAAGGGGTTGCAAGAGTGGTTATTGAGGGATGTTCAGCCGGGCTTGCGGTTGTTGCATCAGCAAGAGGGTCGTTGCCCGGATTGGTAGAGCCATTTGGCATGATTTGCGGCATCCCTGAAACATATACTTTTGAAAAGGCAATCGAAAAACTTTACAATGACAAGTGCCAACTATTGTCAATGAAAGTAAAGGCAAGGAACTATGCCTTGCTTAATTTTTCAAACAAAAATGCAGAGGTATTTTTTGAGGAATATTAAATGAAAATAGCATTTTGTTGTGCCGAGGATGTTTCGCTGGGCGCTGCCTATATCATCAGGCATTTAAGAAAGCGAGGGGATGATATCAAACTCTTTTTCGATCCTTTGCAGTTCAATAGGGGCTATTCTCGGAATAAGCTTCTCGGAACTCTATTCGATGTTCGTAAGGTTTTGGTGCGTAACATTTATAAATTTAACCCTGATGTTGTTGGTATTTCTTGTGTTACTGCTACTTATCAATGGGGTTTGTCGCTTGCTGAACAGGTTAAAAAGAAACTGCCAAAAACAAAAATAGTCTTTGGTGGCATTCATGCAACGCTTGTGCCGGAAGAAGTCAAGAAGCATAGGTTCATTGATGAGGTTGTTACCGGTTGCGGGGTTGAATACTTTGGCGGCAAGTTTAACCCTGATGTGTTATGGCCAGACAGGGAAATATTCCTTAAAGAGCTTCCGCCGGTGCATAGGAAATATCAGTTATTTATGACAAGCTTCGGCTGCCCTTTTAATTGCTCTTTTTGCGGGAATGAACAATTGAGGGCCGTAAGGCAGCATAAACTATTCCGGCGTTCAGTCGAGGGATGTATTCACGAACTTGCGGATCTAAAAACAAGAGGCATGAAGTATGTTTTATTTGTAGATGATATATTTACTGCCGATAAAAAGTGGCTGAAGCATTTCCTTATTGAATATAAAAAACACATTGGCTCACCTTTCTGCTGTTTTGCGCATGTTAGATTTTTAGATGAGGAAGTTATCATGCAATTAAAAGAAGCGGGCTGCCATACCGCTTGGCTCGGCATACAAAGCGGTGATGAGCGCTTGCGCAAACAAATAATGAATAGGCCTGAAAGCAATAGGGAAATAGTTGACAAATGCAAGCTGATAAAAGACGCAGGCATACAGCTAATCGTTGACCATATATTCGGCATACCGACAGAAAATGCAGGCTCGCAGGACATAAGCTATAATCTTTATACGGAAATCAATCCTGATATAATCAATTGTTATGAGCTGGTATATTTTCCGAAAGCGAAAATAATAGATATAGCTGTCAGGACAGGTGCGATAATGCCTTCTGAAATCCAAAAGATAAACGAGGGAAAGAGCATAACTTATCAGCAGGGCAATCAGCCGAGCAAGTTTTATAAAGAGTATGCAAAGGGTTTTGCGGCCATACCACTTGGCGGGATAGCTTATGAGATATTGCCGTTATGGATTATTAAGCTTTTAGTATATTTAAAATCGGGCAGAGGGTTTATCCCTCTTGCTATGTTGCAGAACGAAATCTTTTTTACTGTGAGGGCGATATGGAAAAAGTTAAAACCTTTTTAGCAAATACAATTGTGAAAAAATTTAAATCTCTTGGATTTTGCGGTGCGCTTAGATTTAAGATGTTGTATTGGGCATACAGAATAACAGGATGGCACATAAGAGCAGATGAATGGGATTGGGTTTTAGAGTATTTGCCAAAGTTAGATAAGTGGCAACAATTTAAAGTGCTTGATATTGGAACAACTTCTTCTTTATTCATATACGAACTAAAGAAAAGGGGGTATCGAACTTACGGGCTGGATATACGACCTTATCAGGAGAAGTTAAAAAGGATAGCTTTCATTTTAAAAGATATAACTATTAAACATAAATTTGTCGAAAATTTTGATTTTATAACTTGCATTTCTGTTTTAGAGCATACGAAATATCCCTATAAGGCAGTTGAAACTATGGCATTAAATTTAAAAAGAGGGGGGAGATTGCTTTTGACAATACCTACAAAAGAATATGCGCAGGGACATGAGTGGGAAGGTTTTTCTTATGAAGATTTTTTAAAAGAGATAGTTAGTTCTAATTTCCACATAGCAGAATACACAGAAAGGAAAGGGCAGATTTGCGCATGCCTTGTTAAAAAATGACAGAATGGACACATAAAATATATAACGAAAAGATAAGCCCGATTATAACGAAGCCGTTTATCTCTTTAGGCATTACACCTAATCAGGTTACTGTATTTAATTTTCTTTTTACAATAACAATAGTTTGCTTTTTGTTTTCAAGAGGCACGCACTTGGGCTACCTGCTTGGTCTTTGTGCGTGTATTGTCAATATAATATTAGACTATGTTGACGGTGACTTGGCAAGGCGGACAGGATTATCTTCAAAAGCCGGCGAGTGGTTTGACAGCATAGGCGATATCATATTGCAAAATAGCATTATGGCGGCTATATGCTTCGGCATATTGAAGGGTTTAACAGCGAAGGTTTTACCTTTCCTCTTGGCCGTCGTAATGCTGTTTTTTATCGGCAACAGTATTATGAATGTAATCAGTGTTTATTATAACAATCGTTTTGGTTTTAACAGCTACAAGGGCAACAAGCTGTTCAGGGGATATATGAACGAGAAGGATAATTTTCTTAACAGGTTTTTGAAGAATTTGATTGACCCAACTTCAAGTTGGTTGGCGTTATCTTTTTATACAGTTAGGTATTGGATTGTCTTAGGTGCTTTGTTCAACATTATGCCGCTTGCGATAATTTGTATAACTATAATCGGAACTTTTAGATGGGTTGTGATGTATGTTATTTATGCCCTATACTTATTGGATTACAAAAAACTTTGGGTTGTTCAGGCGCTTGGAATTTTAGATGAGAGTAATCCTGATTATTATAGGGTGAGATATGGAGAATGAATATGAGATAGTAAGGGCATTCGAGGAAAAGGTTGCGGAATATGCCGGATCGAAATATGCAATTGCGGTTTCAAGCTGCACAAATGCTTTGTTCCTTTGTTGCCTCTATAAAAAGGTGCGATGGGTGCATATCCCGAAGCACACCTATCCCGGCGTGGCTTGCAGTATTATTCATGCAGGCGGGAAGGTTAGCTTCCACAATGAAGCTTGGAGTGGAATATATCAGCTTCGACCATACGAGATATACGATAGTGCGTTGCGTTTTGAAAGGGGCATGTATATCAAGGACAGCTTGTATTGCTTATCGTTCCATATTAAAAAGCATTTGCCGATTGGAAGGGGTGGCATGATTTTAACAGATAGCAGAGAGGCATATATTTATTTCAAAGCAGCGAGGTTTGATGGGCGCAATGAAGTCCCGCTTTCTGAGGATAAAATAAGCATGCTTGGTTGGAATATGTATATGACGCCACCACAGGCCGCAAAAGGGCTTATGCTGTTTAATAGTTTGAAAAGGAAAAAGCTCAAGGATTTGCCAGTTGATGATCAAGGATATCCGGATTTGAGCAAAATAGAGGTTTACCGATTAAAACTGAGGGGCATGATTTGATTTTAATAATAGCAAACGCAAGGTGGAAGGGTGGCTTATCAGGTAGCGATAATATCTATCTGAATTTCAGAAGATATTGGAAGGACAGGATTTATATATATGAAATGCAAAATGTTGACTTTAAACCATTTTGGTTGGCATATCTTAATCGCATAATGCTCGGTTGCTTTGTAGCTTTGTTTGATAAGAACAAATACGAATTTGTATATACATCTTCTGATTTTTGGATGGATACTTTTCCCGGCTTTATCTATAAGTTAAAGGGCTGTAAATGGGTTGCAAGCTTTTATCTTTTTGCACCAAAGGATAATAAAATATATTACTATTCGCAGAAGATTGCATATTGGATTATCAAGCTTTTTGCGGATGTCGTATGCGTTACCAATGAAAGCATGTTTGATAAGTTCAAGGGCAAGAAGTTAATCGCAGTTCATGGCGGGGTTAATTTTGAGAAGATACCAAGAGGTAATTTCAAAAAGGAATACGATTGCGTGTTTATTGGCCGCTTCCATAAGACAAAGGGCATAGACGAGCTTATGAAGATTTGGGGTTTGGTATCTGATATTATGCCAGAAGCTAGGCTTGCTATAATAGGTGGCGGGGACAGCGAAGAAGAAAAGCTTAGTCAATGGGCAGCTTGGCATGACAATGTAGATTTGCTTGGCTATATGGGTGATGAACGCTTTGAGATATATAAAAAAAGCAAGCTTGTTTTATATACAACGCCTGTTGAATATTCACATTTTAGCATGGGTTCGGTTGAAGCGATGGCCTGCGGCTGCCCTATGATAATGTTCAGATTGCCCGTCCTGCAATATTTCAAGAGGATAAAAGGCGTGTCTGCCTGCAAGGATACAGAGCAATTCGCAAGGACAATAATTTATGCTTTAGATAATCCGCAGGAAGTGCAGAAAGAAGGAGAGCAGGCAAAGCAATGGGCTAAAACTTGGGACTGGAAAAAGCGAGCGCCTGAAGTTTTAAGGCAGATAAGGAGATATTTATGAAGATACTTTGCACAGGTGCAAATGGTATGCTTAGCGAAGCTATACGCAAAGAGTTTATGGGAAAACACGAACTTATAGCGACAGATATATTCGATATGGATGTTAGGGATATATATGAGGTTCGCAGGAAGATAAAGGAAACTATGCCTTCGGCTATTTTGCACTTGGCGGCGGAAACCGACCTTGAAATCTGCGAGAGAAGGCCTGACCATGCCTATTTTACCAATACCATAGGCACGCAGAATATTGCCATAGCGGCGCTTGAAGAAGGCGCTATTCCGATTGTCTATATGTCAACGGCAGGGATATTTGACGGACAGCAAAAAGAGGCGTATTCCGAGCACGACAGGGCCAATCCTATCAATCATTACGGCAGAAGCAAGTATTATGGGGAACTTGCCCTGCATTATTATCCGAATAAATATATCCTGCGCATGTCTTGGGCTATGGGCGGCGGCCCGAAGCTTGACAAGAAATTCGTCAATGCTATTTATCAGCAGGTGAAGCGAGGCAAAAAGCAGATATACGCCGTAGATGATAAGCTCGGCTCGCCTACATATACAAGGGATGTTGCCAAAACCATTAAGCGCTTCCTTGAGAATAGACAGCCGCATGGCATTTACCATGTTGCTGGCAAGGGCGTTACGACAAGATGTGAAGTGGCAAAGGCAATCGTTGAGCTTATGAAATCGGACGCAGAAGTAATTGCGGTTCAAAGCAAGGTTTTTGATAGCAAATACTTTGCGCCGAGAGCAACAAACGAAGGTATGGTTTCAATTATGACGCCGCCTTCTGTCAGCGCCATGCGCGGTTGGCGCGAAAGCTTGGAAGATTACCTGAAGGAATATTATAATGATTGATTGGAACATACAGCTTGTTTTGGGAATATCGGCGATTACTTGGCATTACTCTTTGTTGTGCGGGTTTATTTCAGATGACCATGCCGTAATTGAGCGCAGGAAGGATATTATCCCGGAAGGCGAAAAAACTCCAAAGAAGGAAAATCATTGGCTCAAGGTGCTGAACGATGGGCCTGTCATGTATTATCTGAATAAAGCTTTATGGGCAGTATTTGGGCAAACGCCTTTTGGGTGGCATTTATTTAATTATTTGCTGCACATGCTTAATACTTATCTTTTCTATCTTGTGGCAGCAAAGCTGATCGGGCCGACTGCCGCTATACCTGCAACGCTTCTCTGGACAACCAATCCTATGCAAAATCAAATAGCGGTTTGGTGTAGCGGCCGACCGTATGGGATATCAACCTGTCTTGCGCTTGTGTCTATATTGCTTTGGGATAAGCTTTATGTTGTGTTGCCACTTTATATCTTGGCAACTATGACGAGCTTATCGGTGTTTTTTCTGCCTGTGCTTATTAAGATAATGCAACCTACTGCGTGGCAACCTACTTTATATCTTATTATTATGCTTTGTATGATGGGTTGGGGTGTTTGGAAGTTCAAGCAACGCTTTGGCACAGGCGCTTTAATTTTAGATCGCACGCACTACCGGTTTAATAAGCGCAGGTTTACGAACTTGGCGAGGGTGTATATATATTATGCCGGGATAACAGCTTTTCCGGTAAAGATGGGATGGTATCATGAAGGTGGCTTCAGGTTTAACTCCGCATGGGACGGTTTCAATGCTTGGGCCTTAATGGGATATGGTTTGGCCGCTTGGCTTGCAACAAAGGGCGTGGCCGGGTGGTGGTATCTGCTGGGTATGCTTCCGAACATGAATATATTGGCCACCAATTCCTATTTGCAGGACAGGTATGTTTATTTTGGAAGCATGGGCCTTGCGCTTGTGGCGGCGCCTTATGTCGTAGTCCATCCGGAAATCTTCGTTGCCATAATAGCGATATACGCTTCAAAGGCATACACATACAGCAGGCATATGGTTAATGACGAAAAGCTCTACCGGGAGAATTGGCGTAACCATCCGAGAAGTGATTACGGCTTGAACAATTTGGGCTTTTTCCTGATACATCAAAACAGGTTTGAGGAAGCGCGGGTTGTTATCAAGCGGGGCATAGACCTTGACAATCAGAATAAGCTGCTCTGGTATAATTTGGGCGTAACATGGGCGGCCACAGGCCACTTGCAGACTATCGAAGGCAAGAATAGATTTTTGCGGGCATTGGATTGTTGGAAGATGGCGTTGCAGATTGAGCCGCGTTGGAAGAAGCCGAAAGACGATCTTGACTTGCTTATTAAATTCTTAATAGATAATAAAGTATTAACACAGAAAAAAGAAGAAGCAGCACCGGGAACGCCGGAAGTAAGTGTGCCGGTGGCGGAGAAGAAATGACAATTCCAACGCCTAAGCTCTGCGCAGTAGTTTTTATAATGGCGCTTGTGGCGGGTGGCATAATAGGTTTTTATTTTAAGATGAAAGGACAGGAAGATGACAAAGACACCTAAAAATCCCGGTGCGTTCGGCAAGCAACCGGAAGTCGTAGTAAAGCAGAACAAGAAACGCAATTTGAAAATCAATAAATACAGGCCGCCTGTGCCGGTGCAGGAACGCATGATTTCCAAAGACAAGCACAGGGAACACAAGAACCCGATTATAAGGTTTTTTAAAAAGTTTTTCATGGGAGAGGGCTACTAATTGGAAGCTAAAACCGCATATCAGCTAACAGAAGATGAGGTCAAGCTGCTTGAAGTGCATAGGCAGATAAAGGATCATGGCTTCGGGGAGTATTCTGTTAATTTTAGCGAGATACGCTTTGAGTATAAGACAAGGATATATATTCGGGCCGGTAAGAGTTGGATTTTCTTTATAGACAAGCCGATACCGGGCGCAGATAAAAAGGGGATAATATGAGCAAAGTTAGCTGGAATATAATTAAACCCACAGGATTTTGTTGGGATTGCGGCCGGCCCTGCGAGATTGGAGAGCTTTTTTGTTGCGAGAAGTGCGGAAAAAGGTATAAGCAGAAGCATGTAGGATGGCTGAAATCAATGGGGCTTGACTAAATAATAACTGTGAATAACCTGTGGATAAGTGGTTTACTCTAGAGTTACTCTTGACCTACTCTCGACTTACTCTCCCACAAGTAAAGTAAAGTAAAGTAAAGTAAAGTAAATAACAGCCCAAAAAACGGCCTGTTGTTAAATGAAATTGATAAGGTAGAAAAAACAAAATGGGTAAGGGTGATAAATATAGGCCTGTGGATAACTCAAAGTTTGACAAAAACTATGAGGCCATAAAATGGACGCCGAGAAAGCGTTTAAAAGTTAAGCGCAAAGAAAAAAACTTGACTTTTAAAAATTATATGGTATTATTTATAGCAATAGTAGGCGCAGCGTAAGGCCCGGAACAAACAAACGAAGTAAAGAACTCAAAGAGAGTTGACGCACAGATGAAGTGCGCGCTCTCTATTTTTTTTGAAAGGTGGCTGGCGATGGACACAGAGGCGAAAATTCAAGTTAGATATATAGATATAAAAGTTTTGCGGCCTGCTGAATATAATCCTCGCCAGCTTACCGATAAGCAGTTTAAAGATTTATCTGAAAGCATTAAACGCTTCGGCCTTAAAGATCCTCTTATTGTAAACCAATACCCTGCCAGAGAAAATATAATCATAGGCGGCCATCAGCGTTGGAACATAGCGCAAAAACTTGGATATACAGAAGTGCCTGTCGTTTTTGTAAATTTGCCACCGGAAAAAGAGCAGGAATTAAATCTGCGGTTAAACAAAAACTTGGGTAGTTGGGATATAGACTTATTGGCGAATTTTAACGAGGACTTGCTTAAGGATGTAGGATTTGACAGCGAGGAGCTTGATAAGATATTCCAGTTGGATAAAGATGAAGAAGCTGATGATGTTCCAGAGGTTAGGCAAGAAACGGATGTTAAGCTTGGAGATATATATCTTCTTGGTAATCATAGACTTATGTGCGGAGATGCAACGAAAAAGGAAGATGTTGAAAAGCTAATGGCAGGGCAGAAAGCGGATATGGTGTTTCATTCTCCGCCGTATAATGTGGGGCATAATTTAGGGTATAAAACAACGAGTAAATATATTAGTAGTGATGATAATTTACCGAATTATCAAGATTTAATAAAGTATTCAACATTAATTGCGCTGGATATTGCAAAAGAAGTTTTTGTTAATATTCAACTATTAGCGAATAATAAACGAGAAATATTGAGGTGGCTTGGCGATTTATCTGGTTATTTTAAAGATATATTTTATTGGAAAAAATTGCAGGTTGCACCTGCAATGGCTGAGAATGTAGCTAATTCACAAGTTGAGGTAATTATTTTATTGGGCAAGGAAAACTCTCGGAGATGGGGCAATAAAAGGTTTAGAGGTAATTTTTCAAATTATATAGAAACAGATAGTGCGAGTAGAGAAAATATAAATACAAAAATTCATAATGCTACATATCCTCTTGAGTTGCCATTAAGATTTATAGATCATGGTTATAATTATGGTTCAATAGTTGTTGATTTATTTGCTGGAACTGGAACAACTGCAATAGCTTGTGAAAAAACAAATCGTAAATGCTATATGATGGAGATAGACCCTCTGTATTGTCAGGTTATAATTGACCGATGGGAGAAATATACAAACCTTAAAGCGGAGAAGATATAATGGTTTGGATAAAGATGTGTGGTGTATGGTTGTTGGCTGATTGCATTTATAGCGTATTCTCATATCCAAGTGAGAGTTGGGTAAAGTGCCACAGTATTAGAATAGTGCGCGGCATAATTGGTTTAGCAATGATGTTTTTTACATAATGATTGGACAAATAAACATGTATAAGAAACGAGAGAAAATTAGGGTAGTTATCGGCGAGATTAAGAACAATATGCGCAAGCTTCGCTGGGCGATTAAAACGGCGGGGATGAGCAGGGCGATGTGGTATAACTGGGAAGTGGCAAATCCTCGATTAAAGAAACTCCGGGTAGCGGCACAGAAGTTATGCGAGGAAGACAGGACGGAAGCGGTTGAGGATGCGAATTTCAAATCTGCTCTTAGCGGGAATGTTGCGGCTCAATGTTTTTATCTTCGCAATAAATTGGGTTGGTCGGATAGCGCTTTAATACACAATAAAATCATAAACACAAACGCAATGGTAGGTGGCAGCAATGGCAAGCTCTCTGATACAGACAAAGCCAAA
>Ga0208301_1000110_pt1 | contig 31036 bp, 28 predicted proteins | sample 25BtaG_FD_184100 | JGI IMG/M metagenome (GOLD analysis project Ga0208301, IMG submission 184100) | Marine viral communities from Cariaco Basin, Caribbean Sea - 25B_WHOI_OMZ_CsCl (SPAdes) (version 2) | ecosystem: Environmental > Aquatic > Marine > Oceanic | place: Caribbean Sea: Cariaco Basin...
ATTCCTGAGAAGCTTTCCCGACAACCAGCTCAACGCCCCGGGCGCCTGGTTGAGTTACCCGTCTGGTATCACCCGTCGGTGGGGCCGGACCTGGAGTCCCTTGCCCACGCCCGTGGGCTTAGCCCCGACCAGGTCGCCGACATCCATAGCGCAACCACATACCAGGTCTACGCCCTGGGTTTTAGCCCGGGTTTCGGCTTTATGGGCCTGGTAGACCCTGCTGTCGCAACCCCGCGCCTTGAGCGGCCGCGTACCCTCGTACCAGCCGGCAGCGTAGGCATCGCGAATCGTCAGACCGCTGTCTATCCTTCGGTATCACCTGGTGGCTGGCAGTTGATCGGTCGATGCCCGACGCCCCTCTTCGACGAGGACAACCTTGCCTTACTAACCGTGGGTGACCGGGTGAGGTTTATCGCCGTTGAGAGGAATCGTTTCCTGGAACTTGGCGGTGACGACACACCCTTTGAAGACACGGATGACCTCCGGTGACCGGCCTTCGGATTGAAAACCCCGGCCCCCGCAGCACCGTACAGGACGGCGGTCGCACCGGTTTCCAGCATCAGGGCCTTTCCCCGGGGGGAGCGGCCGATCTTCGTGCATGGCGATGGGCCAACCACCTGCTCGGCAATCCCCCGGACGCGGCCTGTGTGGAAATTACCCTCGGGGGCTTCGCGGCAGAGGCCGAGGGTGACCTTCTGCTCGCCGTAACCGGGGCAAGCGGTGCCGTCCATGTCAATGGCAAGCCGGTACCCGAATGGGGTGTGTTCAGCATGCTGCCAGGCGACCGGTTGCAGCTCGGAGCGCCAGGGCATGGGCTGCTGACCTACCTGGCGGTCGCGGGCGGCTGGCGCACCCGCTCCTTTCTCGGCAGCCGGTCAACGGTCGCACGGGAGGGGCTCCGGGAACTTCGTGCCCTGCGCTGTGGTGACCTGTTGCCTGCCCAGCCGATTCGCCATGAAGCAGCAAGCGACACCATCAGGCGCCGGCAGGTACCTGAACAATGGCGGTCACAGCCAGCGCAACCGGACAAACCCCTGAAGCTCATTCCCGGCCCGGACCGGTCGCAGTTCAAACCGACCGATCTGGCCCGCCTTGTACTGAGCGACTACCGGGTGTCCGGGTTATCGGACAGAATGGGTTACCGGCTTGAAGGACCGGCACTGTGCTCTCCAGGTGGCGTGACTTCCAGGGCGGTCAACTGCGGCACCGTGCAGATTCCCGGAGATGGCAAACCGATGGTTATGCTCAACGATCGCCAGACCATTGGCGGCTACCCGGTACCGGGTACTGTGCCACGACTGGACTGCAGCCGGCTGGCCCAGTGCCGCCCCGGTGACGTCATACGTTTTACCTGGGCGGATGTCGCGGAATGCCAGGCTGAGCGCATGGTGTTCGAGGAACAGATGAACTCAATGAGCTGGGATCAAGAGGGCCGTCTGGTACGGCGCAGGGGCTGATGGCCGCTGTCCAATCACGCAGGCAACCGACCTGGCCACCAGGCCCGGGTTCAGCTTAGCGCAGGGAAGGCGTTGACAGCCCAGAACATTCCGGTATCATGCACGTCGCTGTCGCAATGGCAGCAACAATTTGGATCAACGGTGGGCTGGCAGAGTGGCTGAATGCAGCGGTCTTGAAAACCGCCGACGGTTAATAGCCGTCCCGGGGTTCGAATCCCTGGCCCACCGCCATTTTCCTTGCCTTATAGCCCCTCCCCCTCGACACCTTCCCTGAAAGCCGTCACAGACCGAGCGACGATACAGCGTTGCGTTAACAACCCCAGGGAAAAACCTTCCTGGCGACCCATTATGCGGCTCTACCACCTCACAGTCCTTTGAGAAACCAGAACTCCGGGGCGTTTTCGAGATTATTACCCGGGCCAGTTGGAAACCTTTGCCAACGGTTTTCTTGCCTTATTATCAATGTTTTGCCAGTCTAAAAAGGCGTTAATCAAAAAATGCCACGGCTGGGTTCGGGTTTCTCGCGCCCGATCCCTCGGCCTACCTACAGAATAATAAAGCCGGTCAGACCCCAGCCGTGCCTCTTGAGGACGATGGAGAAGAAAGGCATGAACAAGAGCACAATGTTACGGAAAATCACCGGTGCAACCACGCTCACCCTGGCTGCGGCCATCGGTGCGACCAGTGTTGCCAACGCTGCGACCTGGCGCTACGCCCACGAGGAGTATGACGGCGACGTCCAGGACGTCTATGCCGAGTTCTTCAAGGAATACGTTGAGGAGAACTCTGACCACCAGATCCAGATCTTCGAGTTCGGCCAGCTGGGCGAATCCGATGACATCATGGAGCAGACCCAGAACGGTATTCTGCAGTTTGTGAACCAGTCTCCCGGCTTTACCGGCGCGCTTATCCCGGAAGCCCAGATCTTTTTCATCCCCTACCTCATGCCCACCGACATGGACACGGTAGTGGAGTTCTTCCGGGAAAGTGACGCCATCAACGAGATGTTCCCGGAGCTGTACGCAGAAAAAGGCCTGGAGCTCCTGAAAATGTATCCCGAGGGTGAAATGGTCATCACCCTCGATGAGAAGGCCTCCTCACCGGAAGACCTTCAGAACAAGAAGATCCGGGTCATGACCAACCCGCTGTTGTCTGCCACCTACGAGGCCTTCGGCGCCACGCCAACACCACTGCCCTGGGGTGAGGTCTATGGTGCCCTGCAGACCAATATGATCGACGGCCAGGAAAACCCGATCTTCTGGATCGAGTCAGGGGGTCTGTACGAAGTGTCACCGAATCTGCTGTTCACCGGCCACGGCTGGTTCACCACCGCCATCATGGCGAACCAGGACTTCTATAACGGTCTGTCCGAGGAAGACCAGAAGCTGGTGCAGGAAGCCGCAGACTACGCCTTCGACAAGATCATCGGCCATATCGACGGTCTCGCCGAGGAGTCCCTTGAGAAGATCACGGAAGCGTCTGACGAGGTTACCGTGACCAAGCTCAATGAAGAGCAGATCCAGGCATTCCGTGAGCGCGCCCCTCAGGTTGAGGAGCGTTTCATCGAAATGACCGGCGAACGTGGTGAGGAGCTGCTCAATCAGTTCAAGGAAGACCTCAAAGAAGTACAAAGCAACTGAGCCGGCAGGCCCCGGGGATCACCCCGGGGCCTGATTGCTTTACAGACCTGTTTCAGAACGGAGTTCGCCCGTCATGACCAATTCAGCCACCGAACCGGATGAAGCCGAAGGCTACAAATCGGGACTACCTGGCCCACTGGGCTTTGTCGACCTGGTAATCGCAAAAATAGAAGCTGTGATGCTTGCGGCCGGTGTGTTGCTCATGGCCCTGAACACCTGCATTAACGTCATCGCCCGCTTTGTGTTCGGAGAGGGCCTTTTCTTCTCGGGCGAGATTAACCGCATACTGATTATCCTGATCACCTTTGCAGGCCTCGGCTACGCCGCACGCCATGGGCGGCACATCCGGATGTCTGCCATCTACGACACATTACCAACGACGGCCCGCAAGGTCCTGATGGTGGTGATTGCCCTGTTTACGGCAGCGGTCATGTTCTTCCTGTGCTACTACTCGGTGGAATACATACAGAACCTCTACAGCCGTGGACGGGTATTGCCAGCCCTGGGCCTGCCGATCTGGATTATTTACCTCTGGGTACCCGTCGGCTTCGCCATCACGGGTATTCAGTACGTTCTCACCGCCATCAAGAACCTCATGGCGAGGGACGTGTATCTGTCGACTTCCGTGCTGGACGGCTACGCCGACACCGAATCCGAAGTCTGACGCCCCGCAAGAGCAAGAAAAAAGGAAACATTCATGGCAACTTTACTACTGGTGATCATGATCGTGCTGCTCCTGCTGGGCTTCCCGATGATGATCCCGCTGCTGACCGCAGCCCTGGTCGGCTTCTACGAGATGTTCAACGGCTTCGGACAGATGACCACCCTGATCCAGCAGATGATGGGGGGCATTCGCCCTGCCTCGTTGATTGCGGTACCCATGTTTATCCTGGCGGCCGATATCATGACCCGGGGCCAGTCTGCCGACCGCCTGATCGCGATGGTTATGTCGTTTATCGGCCATATCAAGGGTGGCCTGGCGATCAGTACCGCCACCTCTTGTACCCTGTTCGGCGCAGTTTCCGGTTCCACCCAGGCGACGGTTGTAGCCATTGGTTCGCCACTGCGGCCAAAGATGCTCAAAGCCGGTTACTCTGACTCCTTTACCCTGGCGCTGATCATCAATGCCAGCGATATCGCTTTCCTGATTCCTCCCAGCATCGGCATGATTATCTATGGGGTAATCTCTGAAACGTCCATCGCCGAACTGTTTATTGCCGGCATCGGCCCCGGCATCATGATCCTGTTGATGTTCTCCCTTTACTGCCTGTTCTATGCCTATCGCAACAAGGTACCTACCGAAGACAAGGCAAGCTGGGGAGAGCGGCTGCGCTCAGTCCGCCAGGCGGTCTGGCCGCTGTTTTTCCCGGTTATTATCGTGGGCGGGATCTATGGCGGCATATTCAGCCCCACGGAGGCAGCTGCCGTCTGTGTGCTCTATGCATTGCTCCTGGAGTTTGTGATTTTCCGCTCCCTGAAGACAATCGATATCTACAGGATTGCCAAGTCTACCGGCCTGATTACTGCAGTGGTGTTTATCCTGGTCGCGGCGGGTAACGGTTTTTCCTATATCATCTCGTTTGCACAGATTCCCCAGACCATCCTGGCAGCTGTCGGCGTGAACGAAGCCGGGCCGGTGGGTGTTCTGGTTGCCATCTGTGTGGCCTTCTTTATCGCCTGCATGTTCGTTGACCCCATCGTGGTGATCCTGGTACTCACTCCGATCTTTGCCCCGGCAATCCAGGCTACCGGCCTCGATCCTGTGCTGGTGGGTGTGTTGATCACGCTGCAGGTTGCAATCGGTTCGGCGACCCCGCCGTTTGGCTGCGACATCTTCACCGCAATCGCAATCTTCAAACGACCCTACTGGGAGGTTATCCGGGGTACACCGCCGTTTATCTTTATCCTGATTCTGGCGGCTGCGCTGCTGATCGCCTTCCCGCAAATCGCCCTGTTCCTGCGGGACGTGGCATTCCGTTGACCAGAAAGCGCGAACGCGCGTTGAGGAGGTGATCATGTTCCGACGAATCCTGGCAGCCGTCGATGGCTCCAAGCCGGCACTGTATGCACTGGAAAAAGCGGTGGAATTCCAGAAACTGACCGGTGCTGAGCTCTATATCATCTGCGTGTTCAAGCATCACAGCCTGTTCGAGGCGTCCCTGTCCATGGTCCGCCCCCAGGAGTTGCAGATTCCCGACCAGGCGCTGACCGAGTACGCACGGGAAGTGGTGGAGCATGCCAAGCAGCACGCACTGGAACTGGGTGCGCCCAGTGTGCGTGGCTTCGTCAAGGGCGGCCGACCGTCGAAAGCCATCGTAAAGTTCGCAAAACAGCATGATGTAGACCTGATCGTGCTGGGCTCCCGGGGCACTCACAGCGACAAGGACGGCATGGTCCTTGGCAGTGTCTCCCAACGCGTCGCCAGTATGGCCAAGTGCCCTACCCTGGTGGTGTAACCATTGATTCCTGCCCGGGTGCCCCCAAATTGAAGGTCAGTGATACCGGATGCTACCGCTCCGATTCCAAGCCAACGGTGAGACTCTATGACCACTGACAAAACCCCTCAATCTGATCAGCCGGAACGGGAACGGGATCGGCGATTCTCGGTTTCAGCAAACCGTGGCTCGGCCCGTCATCGTATAAGATATGTCGAGGCTGGTGGCGCATCTGTTGATATCGAAGAATGCACATTTTGCCAGGCCAATCCTGAACTCGACTGGGAGCCCGGCACTACCGGCAGAAAACGGCAGCCCGAAGACTCCGGTCATGGCCAGTCAGCATCCGACAAACATTAATTTGAAGTAATGCGGAACCCTGACAACTGAAAATTGTCTGAATTCCTGAACCTTAACGATTGAAACTTGATGGCCGTCCATTATGATGGACGGTATGGCGCAAGGGTTCCGAACCGGGAACCGCTAACCAACGAGCAATCATCCTACGGAGACACACATGGATAACAGGCGTTTCAACGTCAACCAGAACCAGGGTACCTATGCGGCTCCGCGAGCCGGTGCAGGCACCGGCATCAGCGCCGATGCCACGAAGGTGCTGAAAAATACCTACATGCTGCTGGCCATGACACTTGTCTTCAGCGCTGTTATGGCGGGTATCTCCATGGCAATGGGACTCGGCCACGGGATTGGCATGGTCTGCTCCCTCGTTGCACTGGGTCTGATCTGGTTTGTACTACCCCGCACTGCCAACAGCCCGGCAGGTATCGGTGTGGTATTCGCATTTACCGGCCTGCTTGGCCTTTCCCTGGGGCCGCTTCTGTCCCATTACCTGGCACTTTCGAACGGTGGCGCCGTTGTTATGCAGGCGCTGGGCGGCACGGCGATCGTGTTCTTCGCCCTGTCCGGCTACGTGCTGACCACCAAGAAGGACTTCTCCTTCATGCGCAGCTTCCTGGTCGCCGGTCTGGTGGTGGTTCTGGTAACCATGCTGGGCGCTATGGTTGCTTCCATGTTCGGCGTTGATGTCAGCATGCTGAGCCTGGCCTTGAGCGGTGCGATTGTGCTGCTGATGTCTGGCTTTATCCTGTTCGACACCAGTCGAATCGTGAACGGTGGCGAAACCAACTACGTCATGGCGACTGTTGGCCTCTACCTCAGCATCTACAACCTGTTCGTTTCCCTGCTGCACATCATTGGTGCGCTGAGCAACGAATAACGCGTCAGGCGACCTGACGCCCAACGGAAAAGCCCCGCCCTGCGGGGCTTTTTTCTTGCTACCATCCATTACGGACAACTGATCTGATTCCGGGATATTGGCAATGCCTGACATTTCTACAACCAGCAAACCCGGCTACAGCCTGGTGATCACCGGGGCACCCTATGTCAGCCAGGCACCCGCCACCGCCCATGCCTTCTGCCAGACGTTACTGGAGACCGGCCACAAGATTGACCTGGTGTTCCTGTATGGTGACGGAGTCCACCTGGCCTCTGCCCTCAATACACCGCCTTCCGATGAAACTGACTGGACATCTCGCTGGCAGGCCCTCGCTGGCGAACACCAGATTACCCCGGTGGTCTGCATCGCCTCCGCCCTGCGCCGGGGGCTGCTGAACGACGAGGAAGCACGCCGCTATGAGAAGCCTGCGGCCAATCTGGCCAATGGATTCGCCATCGCAGGGCTCGGAGAGTGGGTACAAGCGGTGACCAGTTCGGATCGGGTGGTCTATTTCCATGGAGGTGCGTGAGATGAGCGATGCCACCACCAAGACCCTTCTTATCGTCATTGACAGCCCACCATACGGTGACTGGCGGGGCCGGGAAGCCCTGGATATGGCCTTTTCGCTGGCAGCATTTGATCAGCCTGTCGCCTTGCTGTTCCGTGGTGAAGGCGTCAATTGGCTCAGACCTGGCCAGGATGGCGCATCGATAAACCAGAAAACCGTGAGCCGGAACCTGGGCGCGGCAAGGATGTTCGGTGTCAGTGAACTCTTTGCCGATACAGCCTCCCTGGCTCGCTTCGGGGTAGAAAGGCCCCAGCCCGAGGTTGAGCCGGTCGTTGCTGACGCCGCTTTCTATACTCGCTTTCAGGAGGTGATCCAGCCATGACCAGCTCAGCCGTCAATGGCAAGACACTGCCCACATTGCACCTGCTCAACAAGCCCCCCTCACACCCACGCTTTCGGGACTGTCTGGGAGCTATAGCGAACGAGGACAGTCTATTGCTGATGGAAAGTGCCGTTATCGCACTGGCTGATGCCACCCTGGCGCTACCGGCCAATACCCGTGCGTTAAGGCACGACTGCCTGGCCCGGGGTCTCGACGAAGACACCCAAGAGGACGTGGAGCTGGTCGATGTCCGGGGCATGGTCGAGCTCACCGACCGGTTCCCGCGAGTTGTCAGCTGGTAGCCGTTTCAGGAGACAAGTCCGGATGCCAATACCCGAACGCAACAACGAAGGCTTTCTCGAAGATGCCTGGCAATGGAATGAAGCTATCGCCAGCAAAATTGCTTCAGAGTCAAATATTGACCTGGATGAAAAGCATTGGGAGATCATATGGTTATTAAGGGACTTTTACAAAGAACATGAAATTTCCCCACCATCCAACCGCCTGTTTGTGAAGGCCGTAAGGGAAATTCTGGGAGAGGAAAAGGGTAACAGTATCTACCTGATGCAGCTGTTCCCGGGCACACCGGCAAAAACCGCGTGCCGAATCGCGGGCCTACCCAGGCCCACGAATTGCCTGTAGACAATGATACAGACGATCCGGTTTGCTCCCATAAAAAAAAGCCCCGATCCCTGGAGATCGGGGCTTTTCAGGCTGGACAGCAGACCGCCAGGAACACCGAAACCTTCCTGGAAACCTTACTGGTAGTAAGCGTTTGCCTTGTAGGAATGATCGGTGACATCCCGAACTGCAGTAATCTCCGGCACACGCTCTTTCAGTGTGGATTCAACGCCCTGCTTCAGGGTCAGGCTGACAGCGCTGCAACCCTGGCAACCGCCGCCGAACCGAAGTACGGCAACGGATTCATCAACAATTTCCACCAACTGAACATCACCGCCGTGGGACGCCAGCCCCGGATTGATTTCTGACGCCAGTATGTAGTTGACCCGATCCGGCAGCGGAGCGTCGTCATCAATCTTGGGAACCTTCGCATTGGGCGCCTTGATGGTCAGCTGGCCACCCATCTGATCCTTGGCATAGTCCACGTAGGCTTCTTCCAGGAAAGGTACCGAGTTGTGGTCCAGGAACAGGGTGAACTTGCCCAGGTCGAGCTGCTCATCGGTGGGCACCACCTCGTTGGGTGGACAGTAGGCAAGGCAGGTCTCGGCGTGCTTGGTGCCCGGCTGGGTCACGAAAATGCGCACACCCATGCCTTCTACGTCCTGCTTGTTGATCAGTTCGGCAAGATAGTCTCTTGCAGAGTCGGTAACAGTAACCAGTGCCATTTCGTAAACCTGTCTGAAAATGTGAGTTCATTTTAACGGAGTTCGCGGGATCCTGAAAGACCAAGTAAAATAGTCAGACTTTATACTGGATATAGGCGCAGACCCGACGATTCAAGGGTTGAGAGACTTGACCCATATCAGGGCCTGCAGGACGCCATGGGACAACTTTGGTATTATGCGCCGCTCTGAATCGCACACTCATTACTCCCGGAAAGACCTGACCATGACCGATCGCGCAACACGACTCGCCCAGCTTCACCAGGCTCTCAAGGAACGCATTGTCGTCCTCGATGGCGGAATGGGCACCATGATCCAGAACGAGAAGCTGGATGAGGCCGCCTTTCGCGGTGAGCGATTCCGGGACTATGAACGAGAGGTCAAGGGCAATAACGACTTGCTCTGCCTGAGCCAACCTGACCTCCTGACCCGCATCCATGCCGACTACCTGGAGGCCGGGGCGGATATCATCGAAACCAATACCTTCAACTCCACCCGGCTGTCCCAGGCCGACTACGGCCTTGAAGCGCTGGTCCCGGAGCTGAACCTGGAATCTGCAAGGCTTGCCAGGGCCGTCGCGGACGACTTTACCGCCCGCAACCCCGACAAGCCCCGCTTCGTGGCCGGCGCCATCGGGCCCACATCCCGCACAGCTTCTATCTCTCCGGATGTAAATAACCCCGGTTACCGCAATGTGGATTTCCAGACCCTCGTCGATAACTATTACGAAGCTGCCAGGTATCTCACCGAAGGCGGCTGTGATCTGATATTGATTGAGACCATCTTTGACACCCTCAACGCCAAGGCTGCCATCTACGCGGTACAACAGTACTTTGAGGATTCCGGTGTCGAACTGCCGCTGATGATTTCCGGCACCATTACCGATGCTTCCGGTCGTACCCTGTCTGGCCAGACTACTGAGGCTTTCTGGAACTCCGTTGCCCACGCCCGGCCGCTCACCGTGGGGCTGAACTGTGCCCTGGGGGCGGATGCCCTTCGACCCTACGTGGAAGAATTGTCGGCAAAGGCGGATACCTATATCAGCGCCCACCCCAACGCGGGCTTGCCCAACGAGTTCGGCGAATACGATCAGACCCCCGAGGAAATGGCATCCATCATCGAGGGCTTTGCCCGGGATGGCTTCCTCAACATCATCGGCGGCTGCTGTGGTTCTCGCCCGGATCATATCGCAGCCATTGCCGAGGCCGTAGCCAAGTACCCTCCCCGCCAGATCCCCGAGCGCCCGAAGGTTCTCCGCCTTTCCGGCCTGGAACCGTTCACTGGTGATGAAAACACCCTGTTTATCAATGTGGGTGAGCGCACCAACGTCACCGGCTCAAAACGTTTTCTGCGGCTTATCAAGGAAGAGCAGTACGAAGAGGCCCTCAGTGTGGCCCGGGACCAGGTGGAGAATGGAGCCCAGATCATCGATATCAACATGGACGAGGGCATGCTGGAGTCAAAGGAGGTGATGGTTACCTTCCTGAAGCTGGTGGCCTCCGAGCCGGATATCTCCCGTGTGCCCATTATGCTGGACTCCTCCAAGTGGGAGGTCATTGAAGCTGGCCTGCGCTGCGTTCAGGGCAAGTCCGTCGTCAACTCCATTTCCCTAAAGGAAGGTGAGGAAGAGTTTCTCAAGCGGGCCCGGGACTGCATGCGGTACGGCGCTGCGGTTGTGGTCATGGCCTTTGACGAACAGGGCCAGGCGGATACGTTTGAACGCAAGACCGAGATCTGTAAACGCTCCTACGATCTGCTGGTCGGCATAGGCTTCAACCCCGGGGATATCATCTTCGACCCCAATATCTTCGCCATCGCCACCGGGATTGAAGAACACAACAACTACGCGGTGGATTTCATCAACGCGACCCGCTGGATCCGCGAAAACCTGCCCTACGCCTCAATCTCGGGGGGCGTAAGTAACGTCTCCTTCTCATTCCGGGGCAACGATGTCGTGCGCGAAGCCATTCACTCGGTGTTCCTGTACCACGCCATCAAGGCTGGCATGAACATGGGTATCGTCAACCCCGGCCAGCTCGTGGTCTATGACGAGATTGACCCGGAACTGAAGGAGCTGGTCGAAGACGTGGTGCTTAACCGCCGTGAAGATGCCACCGACCGGCTGCTGGAGATCGCCGAGCGCTACAAGGGCCAGGGCGGAAAGACCAGGGAAGAAGACCTGGCATGGCGTGAATGGCCGGTTGAAAAGCGGGTCGAGCATGCCCTGGTAAAAGGTATCACTACCTACATCCTGGAAGACGCTGAAGAATGCCGTCAGCGGGCCGAACACCCCATTGAGGTCATCGAAGGCCCCCTGATGGACGGCATGAACGTGGTGGGCGACCTCTTTGGCGACGGCAAGATGTTCCTGCCCCAGGTGGTGAAGAGCGCCCGCGTCATGAAGCAGGCAGTCGCCCACCTGATCCCCTACATCGAGGCGGAGAAGACCGAGGACCAGAAAGCCAAGGGCAAGATCCTGATGGCGACCGTGAAGGGGGACGTCCACGATATCGGCAAGAACATCGTTGGCGTGGTCCTGCAGTGCAACAACTATGAAGTCATCGACCTGGGGGTTATGGTTCCCTGCGAAAAGATCCTGGAAACCGCCCGCAAGGAAAACGTCGACATTATCGGCCTGTCCGGCCTGATCACGCCGTCCCTGGACGAGATGGTCCACGTGGCCCGTGAGATGCAGCGGCTCGACTTCAACATTCCCCTGATGATTGGTGGCGCTACAACGTCCAAGGCTCACACCGCAGTCAAGATCGAGCCCCAGTACAAGAACGACGTTGCCCTGTACGTGTCCGATGCTTCCCGTTGCGTCAACGTCGCCTCCACCCTGCTCAGTCGCAATGGCAAGCCGGAGTACGTCGCAGGCATTCGCAAGGAATACGATGAAATTCGCGAACGCCGCAAGAACCGTGGCGACCGCACCAAACTGGTCTCCCTGAGCGAAGCCCGGGCGCGCGCGCCAGAGATCGACTTCGACACCTACCAGCCAGTACGTCCCTCGTTCCTGGGTGTACGAAGCTTCGAGGACTACGATCTGGAAGAGCTGGTGGACTACATCGACTGGACGCCGTTCTTCATCTCCTGGGACATTGCCGGCAAGTACCCGGCGGTACTGGATGATCCCAAGCGGGGTGAAGCCGCCCGCAGCCTGTTCAACGACGGCCAGGCGATCCTGAAGCGCATGATCAGGGAAAAACGCATCCGGGCCCGGGCGGTTATCGGTTTCTGGCCTGCTCGCCGACGGGGCGATGACATTGTGGTCTACAAGGACGAGTCCTGCAGTGACGAACTGACTGTGCTCCACCACCTGCGTCAACAGGACGAGAAAGCCCCGGGGCAACCCATGCGGGCCTTGTCGGACTTCATCGCGCCAGCATCCGATGGCTGCGACTACGTCGGCGGCTTTGCGGTGACTACGGGCATCGGCGCTGAAGAATTCTCCCTGGAGTTCAAGGAGGCCAATGATGACTACAACGCCATCATGGTAAAAGCGCTGGCAGACCGCCTGGCGGAGGCCTTCGCCGAGCGTATGCATGAGCGTGTGCGCAAGGAGTTCTGGGGCTATCAACCGGAAGAGTCGTTGGAGAACGAAGACCTTATCCGGGAAAAATACCAGGGCATCCGCCCCGCCCCCGGCTATCCGGCCTGCCCGGACCACACCGAGAAGGCGACGCTGTTCGAACTGCTGCAGGCGCCGGAAAATGCGGGTATCGAGCTGACCGAACACTTTGCCATGTTCCCGACCGCAGCGGTTTCCGGCTGGTACTTTGCCCACCCGGAATCAAAGTACTTCGCCGTAGGCAAGATCGGCAAGGACCAGGTAGCAGATTACGCGGAGCGCAAGGGACTGAGCAAGGCCGAGGCTGAGCGCTGGCTTGCTCCGAGCCTGGCCTATGATCCCGCGGAATAGTAATGAAGCGTAGGTGGTCGGCAGAGCCCTTGAGTTCTTTCCGGCCACCCGGCATTCTCAATAGAACAAGAACAATCCGGGACGGAGAATATCCATGTCAGACCAGGTATCAGGGCAGTCACGAAACGGGGATCATCCCCCTCGCCGCAAGGGTCCGGGCGTATTGAAGGTTCTCCAGAGCGTAATGGCTGGAGCCTTTGGTGTTCAGTCCGGTAAACGCCACGAAGAGGATTTCAGCAGCCACAGCCCCTGGCCCTATATCGTCGCGGGCCTGATCTTCACCGTTGGCTTTGTCGGCGCGCTGGCGCTGATTGTCCAGTGGGTACTGGCGTCACATTAAGAAAATGGCAGTGAGCTATACAAAGCACTGGCAGGAGGGAAAACAACGGCAGGCATACCCGTAAGTACCACCTGCCGTGGGGCATTTCGACCGGGTTACTGGCCGGACACCCAGGTAACAGCGAAAGCCACCACCAGCAGAGCCAGCATGGTGAATGCGATGGCATCGACCTGACTGTCTTTCAGGGTACTTTTCTTCATAGACGGTTCTCCGTGATTACTGTTGTTGGTCTTGTTTTTCCTCGAATTCCGGTTACCGCGATCGGCCCCCCTAATTTAGGTTACCTTATCGGGCAAGTCCACCCGGCTGTGCCCCCTATTTCCTGTTTTTGTTAACCGGCAACCCGGATTAAAACCACCGGAAAGTCAGCCGCTGCTTATCACTTAAATCGATTACTATATTTTGAAATAATCATTTTAAGAATAAGGGCGTGGTGCTATCCTGCCCCGCATCTGCACTGATTGACCGATGTCATCCCTTTCAGGAACAGTGCCCAGACTTATTCAGGACCACCCGATTATGTACGTTTACGATGAACACGACCGGCAGCTTCTGGCAGAGCGCGTTGCCCAGTTCCGGGACCAGACCGATCGTGCCCTCGCTGGCGAGCTGAGTGAAGACGAGTTTCTCCCCCTGCGTTTGCAGAACGGCCTGTACGTGCAGCGGCTGGCCCCCATGCTACGCATCTGCGTACCCTACGGCATGATGCGCTCCGGGCAGCTTCGCCGCCTGGCGCGAATTACCCGTGACTACGACAAGGGCTATGCCCACTTCACCACCCGCCAGAACGTACAGCTGAACTGGCCGGCGCTTGAGGACGTGCCTGACATCCTTGCGGAACTGGCCGAGGTGGAAATGCACGCTAACCAGACCAGTGGCAACTGCATTCGCAACACCACAACGGATCAGTTTGCCGGCGTACAGGCGGACGAGATTACCGACCCGCGACCCTATTGCGAGATTATCCGGCAATGGTCCACCTATCACCCTGAGTTTGCTTTCTTGCCCCGCAAGTTCAAGGTGGCGGTCAATGCCTCCGAGCATAGCGACCGTGCGGCTATCCAGATCCACGACATCGGCCTTCAGATGGTCCGTAATGAGGCGGGTGAACTGGGCTTTCGGGTGCATGTAGGTGGCGGGCTTGGTCGTACTCCCATGGTTGGCCCGGTGATTCGTGACTTTATTCCCGAGCAGGACCTGTTGACCTATCTTGAAGCCATTCTGCGCGTCTATAACCGCTATGGTCGCCGTGACAACAAATATAAGGCGCGGATCAAGATCCTGGTAAAGGCACTGACCCCGGAAGGGTTCGCCGAGAGGGTTGAAGCAGAGTGGGCCCACATCAAGGACTCCCCCACTCACCTCACCCGTGACGCCATTGACCGGATGAAGGGGTTCTTCACCGAACCCGCCTATAAGGCGCTGCAGGATAACCCGCCGGCGCTGGCAACGCCCCGTAGCGAAAGCAAGGCGTTCGACAACTGGATCCGCCGCAATGTAAACAGCCACAAGCAGCCGGGCTATGCCATCGTCACCCTGACCATGAAGAAAACCGGTACACCGCCAGGCAATGTGACTGACCGCCAGCTTGAGCAGATTGCCGACGTGGCAGACCAATACAGTTTCGGTGAAGTGCGGGTGACCCACGAACAGAACGTAGTATTGGCCGACGTTCGGCAGGACCAGTTGTTCGAGCTGTGGCAGGCCATCCGGCCCATGGGCTTTGCCACCGCCAACCTGAACACCCTGACCGACATTATCTGCTGCCCGGGAGGCGATTACTGCGCCCTCGCCAATGCCAAGTCGATTCCGGTGGCAGAGTCGATACAGCGTCGCTTTGATGACCTGGATTTTCTCTACGACCTCGGCAATATCGATCTGAACATTTCAGGCTGCATGAACGCCTGTGGTCATCACCATGTCGGTCACATCGGCGTGCTGGGCGTGGACAAGAAAGGCGAAGAGTACTACCAGATCAGCCTCGGAGGCGCGTCGCAGCACGACGCTGCTATCGGCAAGATCCTGGGGCCCTCCTTCGCCAGGGATGACATGCCCCAGGTGATCGAGAAGATTATCAACGTCTACGTGGACAACCGGACAGAGGAAGAAGAATTCCTCGATACCTACCGCCGTATCGGAATCGCCCCCTTCAAGGAGCGTGTATATGCGTAATATTGTCAAACAGGACGGCACGATTGTTGTCGATGCCTGGCAGGTACTTGAGCATCCGGCCGAGGGCGATTCATTGGCCCTGCCGGAGGGGCCATGCCTCGTTCCTGCGGAGCTCTGGCTCGCAGGCCGGGAGCATTTCGTCGGTAATGAGCAGGTCGGCCTGTGGCTGGACAGTCATGAAGAGCCCGAGCTGATTGCGGACCATATTCATCAGCTTCCCCTGATTGCAGTGAACTTTCCCAAGTTCAGTGATGGCCGGGGCTATTCCTCCGCTCGCCTGCTCCGGGAGCGCTTTGGCTACCGGGGTGAACTCCGGGCAATCGGCGATGTTCTGTTGGATCAGCTCCAGTTCATGAAGCGCTGCGGCTTTGATAGCTACGCCTTGCGGCCAGACAAGGACATCAGCAAGGCCCCTCGTTGCCTGAACTTCTTCAGCAACGCCTACCAGGCCGCTACAGACAATGATGAACCACTGTTCCGTCGCCGGGGCGAATTTCCGGTCGCGGCAACGGCATAATCCCTGAGCACGGCAAAAAAAACGCTGACCTGGAACAGGTCAGCGTTTTTACACCTGCAAGCCGGTCCATCGTCGGATGAAGACCGGCCGGGCTTACCGTCAGCGGGCGTGGTCGAGCACGATCTTGCCTACGGACTCGCCCTTCAGGAAGGCCCTCAGCGCCCCGTCCAGGTCACCACGGCCAATGTCCCGCGCAGCCACCTCGGTTTTCGGACATGCCCAGTCCGAAGAAAGCTTGTGCCAGACCTGCCGCTTCTGATCCAGCGGAATCTCCACCGAGTCAACACCCAGCAGGTTCACACCCCGGAGGATAAAGGGCATTACCGTGGTTTCCACCTTCGGGCCAGCAACCAGGCCACAACAGGACACTGAGCCGCCCGGCAGGACCTGTTTGAGCAACTCAGCCAGCGGCGCACCACCGACCGTGTCCACGGCATTGGCAAAGACCGGCTTCAGCATTGGCTTGGGTGAGGCCTCCAGAGTCTCGCGGCCAACCACCGCGGTTGCGCCCAAACCCTTGAGGGCGTCCACCTGATCCTCCTTGCCGGAAACCGCGGTAACCTCAAAGCCAAGGCCCGCCAGGATTTCCACGGCGACTGTTCCGACCGCACCACTGGCGCCGGTCACTACCACCGGTCCCTGTTCGGGAGCGGCGCCCATTCTCAGCAGTTTATTGACACAAAGTCCTGCCGTCAGTCCAGCGGTCCCATAGATCATCGCCTTGCGGGCGTCCCATCCGGCCGGCATTTCCACGCACCACTGCGCCGGTACACGGATATATTCACCGAAGCCACCCGGGGTGTTCATGCCAAGGTCATAGCCGGTGACAATCACCTGGCTACCCTTACCCGGAGTGCCACTGGATTCCACGACTTCCCCGGCTGCATCAATACCCGGGGTGTGCGGGAAGTTCCGGGTTACCCCCTTGTTACCGGACGCCGACAGTGCATCCTTGTAGTTCAGGGACGAGTGCGTGACCCGGATCAGCACCTCATTGGCAGGAAGGTCAGCCACGCGGCAGGTTTCTTCTGCACCAACGTACTCGCCGTCCTTTTCATGAACGCGCCACGCCTTGTATTCGATGTCATTACTCATATTCGTCCTCCTGGGGGTTGGGAATTGTTATTGGAGATTCTGGTTACGAAAGGTACTCAGCAACCGCCACACGGTGTGTTCAAAGGCTGCACTGGTGGCCAGCCCGAGCTTTTCGGGCAGGGTTCGTTTGCGCTGGAATCCGACTGAGACCACTTCGGATCGCTCACAGGCGTCAATCAGGTATTCGTCAGAGGTCTTGACCTCATCGATCAGTTTTACCTCAAGGGCACGGGTACCAAACCAGATATCACCATTGGAGACCTTGTCGATATCCAGCTCCGGGCGTCGTTCACTGACATAGTCCTTGAAAAGGTGATGGGTATCTTCCAGGTCTTCCAGGAACTTACGCCGGCCTTTCTCGGTGTTCTCACCAAAAATGGTCAATGTTCGCTTGTGTTCCCCGGCGGTGAGAATCTCGTAGTCAACCTCGTGCTTTTTCAGGACCCGGTGGAAATTGGGAAGCTGGGCAACAACGCCGATGGAGCCAAGTATCGCAAAGGGTGATGCAACAATGCGATCCGCCACACACGCCATCATGTAGCCGCCACTGGCGGCCACCTTGTCGACACAGGCAGTCAGCTTGACGCCCTTGCTACGAATACGGTCCAGCTGGGCTGCAGCCAGTCCGTAAGCGTGGACAAGGCCGCCGCCGCTTTCAAGCCGGATCACTACTTCATCCCTTTCCGGATCGGCCACGGCAAGTACCGCTGAGACAGACTTGCGGAGGGTTTCCGTATCCGAGGCCTTGATGTCTCCGTCAAAATCGATGACAAAGGTCCGACTGGGAGTCTCCTCCTCCCCTGCCTTGCCCTTACGCGCCTTTCGGGCAGCCTTTTCAGCCTTATGCTTCGCTTTCGTCCACGCCTTTCGCTGATCCGGCGCAAGCATGCGGCCTTCAATGGCTTCACGCAGTTTGCGGTACTTTTCATTGAGGCGGCGAACGGTGAGCTCACCCTCATCGTCGCCCTCGCCCCGGTTACGCTGAACGGCAGCTGCACCGAGTGCGATAATGATCACGACAGCAACGACAACGGTCGCCGCCTTGGCGAGAAACAGCCCGTACTCAGATAGAAATTCCAATGCACACTCCATGATGTTCGTGGTACACGGTCTGAAACCGTGCCCTGCCACTGTCCTGGTGCCAAAATGCACCACACGGCAAACGACGGAAACCCGATTGTAACCGAGGCCATGGTGTGTACAACCTCCCACCCGGAAAAGTTATCAAACGATCGTTTGATTTTTCCTTGACACGCCTGGGTGCGGCCCCTAAAGTCGGAATGAGCCGGCTGGCAGGAAGGCCCGACAGCCCCATTAAACCAATAGACGTACCAGCCGGCCGATTGGCAGGGAGCGACAACCTCACCCGCCCCGCAGACTCCGTTTTATTTAAAGGGAAAAATAATGTCCGTAGCCCAGGTATTCGAGAAATTCGAGCAGAACTTCAATCCGGAAGCCGCCGAAGGCATGGATCTGGTCTTCCAGTTCAATATCGAAGACGACCAGAACCACCATGTCATCGTGAAGGATGGCACCTGCAAGGTGGTTGAAGGCGAACACGAAGACCCTTCCGTTACCCTGATCATGGATGCCGCCACCCTTAAGGGCATCGCTTCCGGAGAGACCGATGGCATGCAAGCATTCATGTCCGGTCAGCTGCGGGCCGAAGGCGACATGATGCTGGCAACCAAGCTGGGCCAGCTCTTTTCCATGGGCTAAGCGATCAAGCGCTTCGTGGACAAAAAAGGCACCTTTCGAGGTGCCTTTTGTCGTTTATGGCAGGAGCCTTTTCAAAGCCCGCCGTCCTGTAGTGACGTTTCCGCCAGGCGCAACAGGTCCGGATTGCGGCTATCACGGGTACCAATGTTCTCGATGTAATACTCGAGTGATGTCAGGGCATCCGCCAGTGACTCCAATACCGCATTGCCAGGAGGCTCTTTGACATCCAGCAGGCGGGTCTGGATTGATCGGGCAACCCTGTCCATGACGTCCGCGGCGTCGGGATCGCCGATCATCATCAGCCCCCCCCAGATGCTGTGGAGCGTATTGGGCAGGTTTGCCAGGTGCAACTTGTCGTAGTCCGACTCGACAAAGGCCGTGATGGCCCGCTTTGCCAGGGTCAGGGCACTTTTTGCCTCGTCACCGACTACAATCGCTGCTTCTCGCAGGTACAGGGTGCCTTCCCGGGTGTCAGGGCGGGCAATCGCCAGGGCGTCGGTTTCGGAGGTAATGCCACGGCTTACCATCTGCTGGACAGCGCTCTCGATGCCAAGCACAGCGTCCGCCAATGTGTACAATTCATCTTCCGCAGGCAGCTCACCGGCCTGTTCCCAGGTAAGCAGGCGGTCTGCCTCGTTGCGGGCAATATCCGAAAGGCGGTTCAGATCCAGCATGTTCAGGGTGTTGGCCAGCCGCTTCAGCGAATCTGCAATGGTGGAAAGTTCACTGAGGTCCGGTTCAATGCCCCGCTCAATGATATCCAGGCGGTCCTTGAGCTGGTTGAGCTCATCCTGCAGCGCACTGGACAGCGACTTGAGCACGTCTGCCCCAGGCCCGTACAGGCGCTTGCGATGCGCCTCCATCATGGATTCCGGGTAGTCTGAAGGGGCCAACTTCCAGGCCGACAGAATGCGCTGTACTTCCTGGTTGGCAGAGCCACTGCGATACAACAGGTAGACCAGGTCCCGAATGACGGACTCGTCCAGAGTGCGGCGGGCAGCGGTGCGACCTACATAGACAATGTCCCGGCTATACTTCTCGATTCGCATCAGCAGGCGCTTGCGGGCCTGGTTGAATCCTATGGCGCGGTCAGTCATGGTCTCCGCCACAACGACCAGCAGGCACCATAACTGCTTTAGTTGACCTTCTCCGCAAAGACGCGCAAACCCCCGGGACGAACGGGCTATCAGCTTTTTGCTAACCTCTTCGTTGCGCTCCCGGATGACACCTACCAGCGCCACCTGAAGCATGAGACGCATACGACGGGCGTAAGCTTCAAATTCGGTGTCGGAGAGTTGCACCGGCTCTGCCGCAACCCCTGTGCAGAAATCCGGTCGCTGTTCCGTGTCCAGCTCAAAAAAATGGGACTCCGGAAGGGGCGCCTCGCCCCGGGCTACTTTCAGTTCGTTGATAATGGGCAGCAGTAGCTCTGGGTGATCTTCCCGTTGCTGGTGATAGTACTCAACGTAACGACGGAGGATAAACAACGCGCTATTGAGCGTGGTTAGCAGAATATTCTTGTCGTCACTGGCGCCTACAGGAACGTCATTGGCAACGGTCACTGCCTCTTTGCACAGGAGTGTGCCGCCCCTGAGCTCCACCAGCACAAAAATGCCCCGGAGCTGGTTCAGGTAATCGACACAGTTCTGGAGGTCTTCTCCGCTTTCACGGTTTTCCTGGAAGCGTTCCAGGCTGGTTTCCGCATTACGGATGGTCTGTTCGATCTCACTTTTTACCAGATCGAACGACTGTGACTTCGTCGCGAGTGACGACTGGATCATATACTGGCGCTTCCTGTCTCAGCTTTGCCTGCGCAGGTACCCTGGTCACAACATTATCCGGGCACCTCCTGCACAGGGCTGACCTGAACAGGGGTTTCCCCGGGGGCGTCGGAAATCCGACCCCCGGCTACAACGGGTACTGCCTGGTCGGGCGCCCCAGCCGGCACGACAAAGTCGCACCAATGAACGCCCTGACGAACTGCCGTAATTCAAGGACTGTCCATTACTTATAACACAAAAGGCTGGTCGCTCAAGGGCCTGCTGCAACCACTTTCGCGATATCCTAAGCAGTTCTCAGTTCTGCACGCTGGCCATCGCACACCGCCCCGGGAGCTTGCATTTCAGGCGTTACGCCAGACCGCTTCGCCGCCGGCTTTCTCTACCGTATCCAGGAAGGCTTCATGGGCTTCCACCTCTTCATTAGATGCACGGAGGACAGACAGCGCCGGACGGTCCGCCGACAACCGCCGGATAACCTGTCCACCCTGGTCACCATCGCTGCCTGCGTCCAGGGATAACGCTGTCTGTCCACCCGTGAGCAGCAGGAATACATCGGCGAGGATCTCGGCATCCAGCAAGGCGCCGTGCAGCTCACGGTTACTGTTGTCCACGCCGTAGCGTTTGCAGAGGGCATCCAGGCTGTTCTTCTGGCCCGGGTGCTTGCGACGGGCAACCGCCAGCGAATCCAGTACAGAACAATGGTCCGCGACCTTACGCACCGGTTTGATGCGGGCAAACTCTGCGTCGATAAAACCCACGTCAAAGGCCGCGTTGTGAATGACCAGCTCGGCACCGTCAATAAAGTCCAGGAATTCCCGGGCAATCTCCCTGAACCGTGGCTTGTCCTCCAGAAACTCATTGGTAATACCGTGAACCGAGATGGCCTCCTCTTCCACTTCACGATCCGGGTTGATGTAGACGTGGTAGTGGCGCCCGGTGAGCTGACGCTCCATTAGTTCAACGCATCCGATCTCGATAATGCGATGACCTTCATTGGGATCAATACCGGTGGTTTCCGTATCCAGAACAATCTGTCTCATTGGTTCACTACCCTTTTCTCTTGGCCGCGGCCTTTTCAATGCCCAGGTTAGCCAGTGCGTCCGCACGCTCGTTGTCCGGCACGCCGGAATGCCCTTTCACCCAGTGCCACTTCACCTCGTGCCTCGCCACTTCCTCGTCCAGGGTGCGCCAGAGGTCTTCGTTCTTGACCGGTTTCCTTGCGGCGGTTTTCCAACCGTTCCTTTTCCAGCCGGTCATCCACTCGGTGATGCCTTTACGCACGTACTGGGAGTCGGTATAGAGATCTACTGGGCAACTCCGTCTCAAGGCCTTCAGACCCTCGATGGCGGCCATCAACTCCATCCGGTTGTTGGTGGTGTCGGCTTCACCCCCACAAAGCTCCCTGGATTTATCCCCGTACCGCAACAGGACACCCCAGCCGCCGGGCCCGGGATTCCCCTTACAGGCGCCATCGGTATACAGCGTTACTCGTTTGCTCATGATATATCCGCAGTCAGCATCCTTCGGCGTTCCGCCCCGGTCCTTCCTGACGCCGGGCCTGTCTTGAGGCGCCGAGTGTACCGGGTGTAGGCAATGGAATCACCTTACCGGGGCGCCACAGGCGCCGGCGGGCAATGGGCGCACAAACCCGTTTGCTCGCCAGGATGCAGTAATAGGCGCCTACCGGGAGCATGCCCTGGGTACCGAGATACTCCAGGGCACTGCGACGCTCCAGCAGTCGCTCATTTTGCAGCGGCAAACGGAAAAAATAGCTGCCGGAGCTTTCCACCGTAAAATCAAGCAGGTTAAGCCAGTCTTCCATTCGTGATCGCAGGAGAAAACGACCGCCCCAGGGGCCTCGCCGCCTGCGGCTCAGCAACCGGCGTATACCCCAGCTGCTGAGAGGATTGAAACCCAGCACCAGCAACTGTCCCCCGCCCCGTAACACCCGGGCAGACTCCCTCAACACCTGGTGGGGCCAGGCAGAGAAATCCGCGCTGTGATGGAGGATGACCAGGTCAATGGAGGCCGAGGGAAGTGGCAACTCGTCAGGATCACAGACCACCACACCATCGGGGAGTTCAGCGTGCCAGTAGGGTGTCGCAACAATATGCTGGGTATAGTCGGTATCAGCAGCAAGCGGAAGGCGATGACTCAGGGCGATGTGTAACTGCCGTGCACCTCCCAGGTCCTGCACGTGGGTATTGACACAGGCCCGCTGATCTTCCAGCAATGCCTGGCCCAGAGGCGAACGGAACCAGTGCTCCAGGTTGCGGTGAGAGACCCGGTAATCAGGCCGTCGCCTGCCACTTGACCTGAACGGTTTCTGCCATTGACCGCGATTGCTTTGCATCATCCTTCCCCCAACCCGGTATGGAAGCCCTGCAGTGGTTCCCTTGGGCAGGGACTGCCTGATGCACTATGATAGCAGTCACCATCTGCCACCTGAACATGAGGGCCCTATGCTGAGCATTACACCGATTTCGGCATTCTCCGACAACTATATCTGGTGCCTGTCCGATTCGGAGTCCGGCAAGGCACTCGTGGTCGACCCGGGCCAGGCGGCCCCGGTCGCTGACTTTCTTGAGCGCCAGGGGCTTACCCTGGATACTATCCTGGTAACCCATCACCACCCGGACCACACCGGCGGAATCGCCGAATTGCTTGAACGCTATAATCCGGAACGGATCGTGGCGCCCGCCGACTCCCCCTATACCGGTGGAACCGATGCCGTTCATGCCGGCGACGAAGTGGTCTGGCTGGGCCTGACGTTCGAAGTGCTCGCCACACCCGGTCACACCCTTGACCATATTGCCTACTTCTCGGACACACAGGTAGCCGGACACCCGGTTCTGTTCTGCGGTGACACGCTCTTTGCCTGCGGGTGCGGCAGGCTGTTCGAGGGCACACCGGGACAAATGGTGGAATCCCTTGCCGGCCTGAGGGCCCTGCCCGACGAAACCATGGTGTATTGCGCCCATGAGTATACCCTTGCAAACCTTCGTTTCGCCCGCGACTGGCTCCCGGACGACCCTGCACTATCCTCATTTGAAGCTCATTGCCAGAACCTGCGAGACGAAGGCAAGCCCACGGTGCCAGTGATGCTCGGTGACGAAAAACAGCGCAACCCGTTCCTGCGCTGGGATGACCCGGCCGTTATCCGGGTGGCAACAGACTATGGACGAGGGCACGGGCTCGTTACCGACAGTGACAGTGGCGTGTTTGCGGCAGTGCGTCACGGCAAGGATCATTTCTGATCCAGTAAAATGATTGCTCGCCCGGCAACCAGCGGCTGCCAGGCGAGTCGTTTCGATCCCGTAACGCAGGTTTCATTGACCCGGATTGCCGGCACACATAGAATCGCGAACGTTTCATAGAACCCGATAACCCGCTCGGAAGCCCGGGAACATCGCGGGAGTCTGCCCGACTTTCCTGCCTTGCAGACTTCCAGGCCCCTTCCGAGCCCTGGAATGTCGATTATGATGGCAAGACGTACGACCACGCTGACCCTCCTTACCGTATTGCTGACTGGTTGCTCTTCCACACCTGCATGGCTAGGTAACAATGATGACGCCGTTCTGGGTACCCACCAGCAAACGGTTGCAGCTGGCGATGAAGCCCTCAAGGACTCCGTGGAGGGAGGCAACAAGCAAGACACCACCCGGCTGGATGACTCCATAGAGCCCTCTCTCAAGCAGACCGCAGAGCAGGCCCGCAACCGGCTGGATTCCGGTCAGGTAGCCGGGGACCAAGCACCCCCGAAAGAGCGTGACCTCTGGACCCGGCTTCGTAATGGCTTCGACATGGACCACGAGCAGGGAGACGAGCGGGTCCAGCAGCAACTGAACTGGTACGCCCGTCATCCTGCCTATATAGAGCGGGTTGTTGAGCGTGGTCGGCGCTACCTGCACTATATTATCGACGAAACCGAGCGCCGTGGGCTGCCAATGGAGTACGCCCTGCTACCGGTGGTCGAAAGTGCCTTTGACCCCTTCGCCTACTCCCATGGCCGCGCCTCCGGTCTGTGGCAGTTCATCCCCGGAACCGGACGCCACTTCGGGCTGGACCAGAGTTGGTGGCACGATGACCGGCGTGACGTGATCGCTTCCACCAATGCAGCGCTTACCTATCTGGATCAGCTTGCGAAACGGTTTGATGGCGACCCGACACTGGCGCTGGCTGCATACAACAGTGGGGGCGGCACGGTAAACAGTGCCATCCGCCGCAACAGCCGCCAGGGCAAGCCCACAGATTACTGGTCACTGCAGCTGCCCAAGGAAACCCGTCACTATGTGCCCAAGCTGATCGCCCTGGCGCGGATCTTCGATGATCCGGAGGCCTATGGTGTCAAGCTACCGCCTCTTGAAGACAAGCCCTATTTCGAGGTGGTCGAAACCGGCGGTCAGATCGACCTTGCCCATGCGGCGGAACTGGCAGAGGTAGACGTGGATGAAATCTACCTTCTCAACCCGTCCTTCAACCGCTGGGCAACTCGCCCCGATGGGCCTCACCGCTTGCTGGTCCCGGTGGCCAGCGCAAACCGTTTTCGTGAGGGTATCGCGTCGCTGGACCCGAACAGTCGTGTCTCATGGGAGAACTACCAGGTCCGCTCCGGCGATAACCTTGGCGCCATAGCCCGGCGCTATGGCACTACGCCTTCAGTTCTGAAAGAAGTCAACAAACTCAGCAATGACCTTATCCGGGTTGGCCAGCAACTGCTGATTCCCTCGGCCCGAGCCGGTCAGGACAGCTACAGCCTCAGCCAGAACCAGCGACTCGCCCGCAAACAGGAAAGCGCCGGGCGTAATAACGGGGGTGAACGTGTTGAACACCGCGTGACCCGGGGTGATACGTTCTGGGATATTGCCCGTGAGCACGGTGTCAGTGTCCGCCAGGTGGCCGCCTGGAACGGCATGGCACCCGGAGACCCACTGGTCCCCGGCCGCAAGCTGGTGATATGGTCGAAGAACGCTGAGGCAGCCTCCGGCGCCCGTGTTGCCACCAACAACCGCGCCGGCATGGTGCGCAAGGTGGGTTACCGGGTCCGCCGTGGAGACTCGCTGTCCGCTATCGCCAACCGGTTCGCAGTTAACGTCCGTGATATCGCGGCCTGGAATGACCTGAATACATCCCGTTACCTGCAGCCAGGACAGAGTCTGGTACTTTACGTGGACGTACGGAACAGCCCCTGAGTTTTCCGGTCAAACGCTTTCGAAAGTTTCCACGGGCTGTCTGACTGGCAGCCCGGCCACCGACAACGGGTATCACAACAGCTATGGCCAGCAGTCCAAGGACTTCCCGATTATCGCGCTCTCTCCTTCTCATTGGTGCCCTGATTCTGCCCGCTGGTTTCAGCGCGGCTCAGTCCCCAGAACGCGCGTCATCGAACCCGGCTCCGGAGCCGGTGCACGGACTCGCCATGCACGGAGAGCCGGCCTACCCTGCGAGCTTTGAGCACTTTGACTACGTCAACCCGGACGCGCCCAAGGGCGGACGCCTGCGACTGGCGGTTCGTGCTAACGGTTATGACAGCTTCAACCCGTTCGTTGTCCGCGGCGTTGCTGCCGCCGGCATCAACAGCTACCTGTACGAAACCCTCCTGGTGTCCTCTGACGATGAGCCGTTCAGCGCTTATGGGTTGATTGCCGAAAGCATCGAGACTCCGGAAGATCGTAGCTATGTTGTGTACAACCTTCGCCCGGGCGCACGCTTCCATGACGGCCACCCCATCACGGCAGAAGATGTCGCCTTTACCTTCAATACGCTGATGAAGGAAGGACATCCGTTCTACCGCAGCTATTATGGCGGAGTTGAAAGCGTCACGGTGGAGTCCGAGCGCCGGGTACGCTTTGACTTCGGCGAAACAAACAACCGGGAGCTACCGTTGATCCTGGGACAGATGCCGGTGCTGCCAGCCCACTACTGGGAAGAGCGCAGTTTTGGCGACAATGGCCTGACGCCACCCCTGGGTAGCGGCCCCTACCGCATCAAGGAATTCGAGGCGGGCCGCTATATTACCTATGAGCGTGTAGAGAACTACTGGGCCAAGGACCTGCCAGTCCGCAAGGGACGTTACAACTTCGACCGGCTGCGCTACGACTATTATTCGGACGAGACCGTGTCACTGGAGTCCTTCAAGGCGGGTGACTACGACTTCCGCGTCGAAAGCTCCGCGAAGAACTGGGCTACGGCCTATACCGGGGACCGTTTCAGTACCGGACAGATTGTTACCGAGGCCATCGAACACCAACGCCCCGCAGGGATGCAGGCCTTCATTTTCAACACCCGCCGCGGCCAGTTCGCTGACCCGAAGGTCCGTGAGGCCATCGCCCACGCCTTTGATTTTGATTGGGCCAATCGCAACCTTTTCCACGATCAGTACACCCGGACGCAAAGCTATTTCGAGAACAGCGAGCTGGCCTCCTCCGGACTCCCTGAAGGCCGTGAACTGGAGATACTCGAAGGACACCGGGAACAAATCCCGGACGCAGTATTCAACGAACCCTACTCGCCTCCATCTACGGAAGGTGACCAGACGCTCCGTGATAATCTCCGCAAGGCGCTGACACTGCTTAAGGAAGCCGGGTACCGTATCCAGGATGGCATCATGGTGCACAGCGAAACCGGCCAGCCCCTTTCCTTCGAGTTTCTGCTGCACCAGAAAAACTTCGAACGTATTGTGCTGCCCTTCAAGAACAATCTTGAGCGGCTGGGTATGAAAGTGGAGGTCCGGCTGGTGGACACCAACCAGTACGTTGAGCGGGTACAGAATTTCGACTTCGACATCATTACGCAGGTGATTGCCCAGTCGGACTCCCCCGGTAATGAACAACGGGATTTCTGGCACTCCTCCGTTGCCGATATCAAAGGCTCCCGCAACTACGCCGGCGTCCGTGATCCGGTGGTGGACGCCCTGGTGGAGCAGGTTATCCAGGCGCCTGACCGGAAAGAGCTGGTGTATCGAACCCGTGCCCTGGACCGGGTTCTGCTTCACGGCCACTATGTGGTGCCTCAGTGGCACCTGTCCATGGACCGGATCGCTTACTGGTCCTTCCTGGAAAGGCCGGAAACCACTCCCAAAAATGGCGTCGACATCAACAACTGGTGGTATGGCAACTGATTTCATGCTGATGACCACTATCCACCCCCTCCACCGGAGCTGATAGCAACCATGGGCGGCTATATACTCCGGCGACTTGCGTTGATCATTCCGACCCTGTTCGGGATCATGCTGCTCAACTTTGTCATCATCCAGGCGGCACCCGGTGGACCTGTCGAGCAAATGCTGGCTGAAATGCAGGGCCATGGTGGCAGCGCGCTCAGCCGTGCCGGCGGCGGTGGCGGAGCGGAGGTCTCTAGCGGTGGGGGGGATTCTCGGGCATCCCGGGGGATACACCCGGAACTCCTGGCCGAAATCGAAGCCATGTACGGCTTTGACAAACCGGCCCATGAACGTTTTTTCCAGTTGGTGGGCGACTATGCCCGCTTCGATTTTGGTGATTCCTTCTACCGGGACCGCAGCGTGGTGGAGCTGATCATCGACAAGATGCCGGTATCCATCTCCCTAGGCCTCTGGTCTACCCTCGTCATCTATCTGATATCCATTCCCCTGGGCATCCGCAAGGCAGTGTCGGATGGCTCCCGGTTCGACGTATGGACCAGCTCGCTGATCGTCATCGGTTACGCCATACCCGGGTTCCTGTTTGCGATACTGCTGATCGTCCTGTTCGCTGGCGGCAGTTATTTCGATATTTTCCCGAACAGCGGGCTGACTTCCAGCAATTTCCACGAACTGTCCTGGCCTGAACAGGTGAAGGACTACTTCATGCACCTGGTATTGCCTGTTACTGCCAACGTCATCGGCGGCTTTGCCACCCTCACTCTGCTCACCAAGAATTCCTTCCTGGACGAGATCGGCAAACACTACGTGGTGACAGCCCGGGCCAAGGGTCTCAGCCAGCGCCAGGTGCTCTACGGGCATGTGTTCCGAAATGCCATGCTGATTGTGATTGCGAGCATGCCCGGGGTCCTGGTCAGCCTGTTCTTCACCGGCTCACTACTGATCGAGGTCATCTTCTCCCTCGACGGCCTCGGATTATTGGGATTCGAGGCGGCACTCAACCGGGACTACCCGGTCATTTTCGGCACCCTGTACATTTTTACGCTGATGGGACTATTGCTGAAGCTGGTGAGTGACCTCACCTACGTGGCGGTGGATCCACGCATCGATTTTGAAAGCAGGGAGGGCTAGGTTTGTCTCCCATTCAGCAACGCCGCCTGGCCAATTTTCGCCGTAACCGCCGTGGGTACTGGTCGCTCTGGATATTCCTCGCGCTGTTCGGCCTGTCCCTGTGCGCGGAACTCATCGCCAATGACCGGCCGCTGCTGGTGTCCTACCAGGGAGACCTCTATTTTCCGGTAGTACAGTCCATTCCGGAGGAAACCTTCGGCGGTTTTCTGCCCTCGGAAGCCGACTACCGGGAAAGCGTCATCGCCGACGAAATCAACAGTCACGGCTGGATGCTTTGGCCGCCTATCCGCTTCAGTTATGACACAGTGCACTATGAGCTGGACCAGCCCTCACCGGCACCACCCTCAACCGAGAACTGGCTGGGTACTGATGACCAGGCCAGGGACGTGGCTGCCCGGGTAATCTACGGTTTCCGTATCTCCGTGCTGTTCGGGCTGATCCTGACGGCACTTAGCTGTCTCGTTGGCGTGGCCGTGGGTGCCCTCCAGGGGTATTACGGCGGCAAGATCGACCTGTTCGGCCAGCGCTTTATCGAAATCTGGTCCGGGCTGCCGGTGCTGTACCTGCTGATTATCCTGTCAGCCATACTGCAGCCGAATTTCTGGTGGCTGCTGGGCATCATGCTGCTGTTCAGCTGGATGGGACTGGTGGACGTCGTTCGTGCCGAGTTCCTTCGCGCCCGTAACCTCGAGTACGTAAAGGCCGCCCGCGCCCTGGGGATGGGCAACCGCAAGATAATGTTCCGGCACATCCTGCCCAATGCGATGGTGGCTACCCTGACTTTTCTGCCGTTCATCCTGACCGGCGCAATAACCGCGCTGACGTCGCTGGATTTCCTGGGCTTTGGGTTGCCTCCGGGATCACCTTCCCTTGGTGAACTGATCTATCAGGGAAAGGAAAACCTGCACGCGCCCTGGCTGGGCATTTCCGCATTTTTCAGCCTGGCGCTCATGCTTACCCTGCTGGTGTTCGTCGGCGAGGCAGTTCGTGACGCATTCGACCCGAGGAAGAACTGATATGGGCAGTGTGCTGCGCTTCGACAGGCTGACCCTGAGCTTTGGCCACGACGAACCCGCGGTCAGGGACCTGTCATTCGAGATTTACGAAGGAGAAACCGTTGCCCTGGTTGGCGAGAGCGGCTCAGGCAAGTCCGTCTCCGCACTGTCCGTGTTACGCCTGCTTGATCATCGACTGGTAAGCTACCCGGGCGGCTCGATTTTCTACCGGGGCGAGGATCTGCTGCATGCCGACGAAAAACGCCTGCGGCAGGTACGTGGCCGGTCCATCAGTATGATTTTCCAGGAGCCAATGACGTCGCTCAATCCTCTCCATACGGTGGAGAAGCAGATCAGCGAGATCCTCGCCGTACACAAGGGGCTGCGTGGGCCAAAAGCCCGGGAGCGGGTTGTGGAGCTGCTGGAACTGGTCGGCATCCCCGAGCCACGGGATCGTCTGAAGAGCTACCCACACCAGCTTTCAGGCGGCCAGAAACAGCGGGTAATGATTGCCATGGCACTGGCAAACGAACCCGACCTCCTTATCGCTGACGAGCCCACGACGGCGCTGGATGTGACCGTACAGAAGCAGGTCCTGGAGCTGCTCAAGTCCCTGCAGCAGCGATTTGGCATGGCCATACTGCTGATCACCCATGACCTCTCCATCGTGCGCCACTACGCCCGCCGTGTAGTGGTCATGGAAAGGGGCACCAAGGTTGAGGACGGGGAAACAGGGACTGTATTCAGCAAGCCTGAACATCCCTATACCCGAAGGTTGCTGGACTCCGAACCGCCCGAACATCCGGGCGCACTGGATAGCAACAGTGAAGAACTCCTTCACGTGGAGGACCTGGGTGTTCGTTTCCCGGTCCGGCAATCCCTTTTCGGTCGTACCCGCGAGTGGTTCCATGCCGTCCGGAACGTCAGCTTCCGGCTGCACAGGGGCGAAACCCTGGGCATTGTCGGCGAAAGCGGCAGTGGCAAGACCACTATCGGCCATGCCTTGCTCAAGCTCACCGAGAGCCAGGGCCGCGTACATTTTCTCGGTGAGCGAATTGATCATCTGAACCAGAGGGAGTTCCGGCCCTGGCGCCGGCGTATGCAGCTGGTTTTCCAGGACCCCTTTGGCAGCCTGAGCCCGAGAATGTCCATTGCCGAGATCGTCCGGGAGGGTCTGGAGATCCACGATGCGGATAACGCCGCCGAACACGACCAGAAAGTGATACGTGCGCTGACCGATGT
>Ga0208301_1000113_pt1 | contig 29777 bp, 32 predicted proteins | sample 25BtaG_FD_184100 | JGI IMG/M metagenome (GOLD analysis project Ga0208301, IMG submission 184100) | Marine viral communities from Cariaco Basin, Caribbean Sea - 25B_WHOI_OMZ_CsCl (SPAdes) (version 2) | ecosystem: Environmental > Aquatic > Marine > Oceanic | place: Caribbean Sea: Cariaco Basin...
CGATGTGAGTCTTCACCCGGTGCTGGAGTTCCTGGGCGGCGTCGGCGCTGGCCGCGTCGGCGCCGGCCGCGTCCGGTTTCAGCTCCACGCGCACGGTCACGCAATCCAGGTTGCCGTCCTTCTCCACGTGGATTTCATAGTGCGGCGACAGCGCTTCGATCTGGAGGATCTGCTCTTCCACCTGGGTGGGGAAAACGTTGACGCCACGGATGATCAGCATGTCGTCGCTGCGGCCGGTGATCTTGTCGATGCGGCGCATGGGCCGCGCGTGGCCGGGCAGCAGCCGGGTCAGGTCGCGGGTGCGGTAGCGCACGATCGGCAGCGCTTCCTTGGTGAGCGAGGTGAATACCAGCTCGCCGTATTCCCCGTCGGGCACCACCTCACCGGTTTCCGGGTTGATGATCTCCGGGTAGAAATGATCTTCCCAGATGGTGGGCCCGTCCTTGCTTTCGATGCACTCCATGCCGACGCCGGGGCCCATCACTTCGGACAGGCCATAGATGTCCAGCGCGTGGATACCGAGCCGTGCTTCCAGTTCCTCGCGCATGGTCTGGGTCCAGGGCTCGGCCCCGAAGATGCCGACCCGCAGGCTGGTGCTTTTCGGGTCGATGCCCTGGCGCTCCATCTCGTCGGCGATGTTGAGCATGTAGGACGGCGTCACCATGATGATATTGGGCTTGAAGTCCTGGATCAGCTGCACCTGTTTCTCGGTCTGGCCGCCGGACATGGGCACCACGGTGCAGCCCAGCTTCTCGGCGCCGTAATGGGCGCCCAGGCCGCCGGTGAACAGGCCGTAGCCGTAGGCGACATGAACGATGTCACCGGCGTGGCCGCCGGCGGCGCGGATAGAGCGCGCCATCACGCTGGACCAGACGTCGATGTCGTTCTGGGTGTAGGCCACCACGGTGGGTTTGCCGGTGGTGCCGCTGGAGGCGTGCACGCGCACCACGTCGCGCATGGGCGTGGCGATCATGCCGAACGGATAGTTGTCGCGCAGGTCGTTTTTTACCGTGAACGGAAAGTGCTTCAGATCGTCCAGGCTGCGCAGGTCGTAGGGGTGCACGCCGGCGGCGTCGAAGCTTTTTCGGTAATGCGCCACGTTGTTGTAGGCGTGGGTCAGGCTCCAGCGCAGGCGGTCGAGCTGCAGATCACGAAGCTGGGCCACATCGCCCCGCTCCACCGGGTCAAAACGATTCTCAAGATTAAACGGCATATCCATCACTGCCTTTCTCTTTGCTGATTTTGTTGTATTACTGCTCGCTTTCGGCCTCGTGGATCACCGGCCCACGGACCTTGTAGGACTTGCCACGGAACAGGGCCACCAGCTCATCACGGCCGTTGCTGACACGGACATCGTATACCCCGGTGCGCCCCTTGCGGGTCTGTTCGCGGGCTTCGGCGATGAGCACGTCGCCGAGCTTGCCCGGCGCCACGTAATCGATCGAACAGCCGGACGCCACGGTGGCTTCGTTGTAGGTGTTGCAGGCGAACGCGAAGGCGGAATCGGCGAGCGTGAAAATGTAGCCGCCGTGGCAGGAATCGTGGCCCTGGATCATCGCCTCGGTGACCGGCATGGACAGCACCGCCCGGCCGGGACCGATCTCTTCCACCTGCATGTCCAGGTGCCGGCTGGCCCGGTCACGCTGGTACATGGCGTCCGCGCAACGGCGCGCCAGCTGCTGCTCCCCGGCCTGGGCCGCCAGGGGCCCGGCGAACGATTCGGATGTATCAGACATGGAGACCGTCCTCGTTGTTATTCTGCGTTGCGAAGCGGGCTATTCGCCGATGAAACGGGGCGCGCGCTTCTCCATGAAGGCGCTGACGCCCTCGCGGTAGTCCTTGCTGCGGCCGGCCTGGCGCTGCAGGTCGCGCTCCAGGTCGAGCTGGGTGTCCAGGTCGTTGCCGGTGCTGTCGTTGAGCGCCTGCTTGATCAGCGCCAGACCCCGAGTGGGCTGGGTCGCCAGATGCCGGGCCAGATCCGTGGCGGTCCCCCGCAGGGCGTCGTCGTCCACCACCTGCCAGATCAGCCCCCAGTCGGCGGCCTGCTCCGCGCTCAGTTTGTCGCCGAGCATCGCCAGACCCTTGGCGCGGGCCATGCCCACCAGGCGCGGCAGCTGCCAGGTGCCGCCGGAATCCGGCACCAGGCCGAGCTTGCAGAACGCCTGGATGAATTTGGCCGAGCGGGCGGCGATCACCAGATCACAGGCCAGCGCAATGTTGGCGCCGGCGCCGGCGGCCACGCCGTTGACCGCGCAGATCACCGGCAACGGCAGCGCGGTGAGCGTGCGCACCAGCGGGTTGTAATGCGTCTCGATGGAGTAACCCAGGTCCGGCGCGGCGTCGGCGCCGGCTTCGGGGGACACGGCCCGGTCGGAAAGATCCTGGCCGGCGCAGAAGCCGCGGCCGTTGCCGGTGATCAGCAGGGCCCGGCATTCGCCGTTCTGGCGGGCCTGCTCCACCTGGCCGAGGGCGTCACGCACCTCCCGGTGCATGGCTTCATTGAAGCTGTTGAGGCTGTCCGGGCGGTTCAGAATCAGCGTGGCCACGCCGTCCTGAAGACTGAATTCGATGGTGTCGAAGGCCATGAGGCGCCCCTGTTTTGAAACCGAAAAGCGGCGGAAAAGCGGCCGCCCAGGGCGGGCCGCGACCTGTCTTCGAGCATAGCCAAAACATGACACCAGTCAATACACATCACGGAAATTCATGTATCGGTTGGCAGGGAAAGACGACTCCCGGATTGACTCGATGATTTTATTTTCTCTTTATTATCAATGCCGTATAAGCATAAATCGTTTGGGCGGCATAATGTTACAAAATCGGGAAGCAGGGCCCTAATTAGAGGTCAAATAGTCTGTTTTCGACTACAGCACCACTGGAACCCGCGTGGCAACGAGGGGGGCTCTGCCAGGACAGCCGAAGGGAAAGCTTTGTGGGAGCGGGCAAGGCCCGCTCCCACCAACTGGCTTAAAGGCAGCCTAGTCCAGGCCGCCGAAGCGCTGGTAGAAGCTCTCGCCCGGTTCGGGCAGGGGGCCCTGGGCGGTTTCGGCGTGCTGGGAGATCCAGGCTTCCGCGCCCTGATGGGTCAGCCGGTAGAGGTTGCGGGCCAGCTGGCGGGCGGCGCGGCCTTCCCAGTCGGCGGGCAGCAACTCCTCGGGGAGCAGCGGATCCCGCAGCAGCAGCTTGCGGTATTCATGAATCAGAAGCACCCGCGCCAGAAAGCACTCCCGGGGCGGCAGGCTTTTCTGCTTCTTCATCTGGTTCCAGAGCGGCCGGAACTGATCCAGAAACGCCCGGTAGCCGTCGGCGAGCTGATCCAGGTTCCAGGCTTCGCGCACCTGCAGCCGCAGCGGTCGGGCGGCGAAGCTCTCGTGGGTGTCGGTCTGGAAGATGATGGCGTCATCCAGGGCGCCCAGCTCCTGCAGGGAGGCGTTCAGTTCGGCGCGGTCCACGCCGGGGTGCGCCAGCACCGTGGGGGCGAAGGCGCCGAAACCCATCCACTCCAGCTCCTGACGGGTGTCGCGGCGCAGATCCGGGTTCAGCTGATTCAGCACCACCAGGGTCCAGGCGCCGTCCCAGGCCGGCTGCACCCCGGAATAGACGCGCTTGAAGGCCTTCTCGAAACGGCGCCGACCGGCGCCGGTGAGGCCGTAATAGCTGCGACGCCCCACTTTCTCGGCCATCAGCCAGCCCTCGCGGGTGAGCCGGAACACCGAGGTGCGCACCAGGCGCTGGCTCACGCCCATGGGCGCCAGCAACTCAATCAGGCTGCCCAGCCATACGGTGCCGCCACGCGGCACGATGGCGTCGCCGAACAGGGTGATGATCAGTGATCCGGTGCGCAGCGGGCGCTGCTGCTGAAAACGCTTAATCAACAGTTCCAGGTGGTCAGACTGCAAATCCACGGTGTTCCCTTACCCCTTGAAATGATTCGACATACTACCAAACGGCCTTTCTATATGACACAAACCACTCACGAAATCCAAGCAAAAACGGGCACTTGGCGAGATCGGTCCACTTTTATGACACATTAAACACGTTATTGACTTGTATGGCGTATCGCTTTATACCTGTGTTCATAGCGCGGCCCGTATGGGACCTGATGGCCGCAGGAAAACAACAATTCGCCCCCGGGCATACGTGTAAAGGTGTGATAATGAAAACAACGCTGAAACAGCTGGCCGCCGGCGCGGTCGCCGCCCTGAGCCTCGGCCTGATGACCGCCCCCGCACTGGCCGCGGATACCATTCGTATTGGCTCCTTCCTTTCTGTTACCGGACCGGCTTCTTTCCTGGGCGATCCGGAATTGAAAACCCTGGAACTCTACATCGACAAACTGAACGAAGACGGCGGCCTGCTCGGCAAGCAGGTGGAGCTGGTGCACTACGATGACGTGGGCGATGCCGCCAAGGCGCGCACCTTCGCCAACCGCCTGCTGCGCCAGGACCGGGTGGACATCATTGTCGGCGGCTCCACCACCGGCGCCACCATGGCGGCGGTGCCGTTGATCGAACAGGCCGGTGTGCCGTTCATTTCCCTGGCCGGCGCCGAAACCATCACCACACCGGTGAAAAAGTGGGTGTTCAAAACCCCGCAGTCCGACCGCCAGGCGGCCCGCCGCGTGCTCATCGACATGAAAGAGCGCGGCCTCACCAAGATCGGACTGATTTCCGGCACCGGCGGCTTCGGCGCCTCCGGCCGCAACGTCACCAAGGAGATCGCCGGTGACATGGGCGTGGAGATCGTCGCCGACGAAACCTACAACCCCAAGGACACCGACATGACCTCGCAGCTGACCCGCATCCGCGGCACCGAGGGCGTGCAGGCGATCCTGAACTTCGACTTCGGGCAGGGCCCGGCCATCGTCACCCGAAACTACGACCAGCTGGGCATTGATCTGCCGTTCTACCAGTCCCACGGCGTCGCGTCCGACAGCTTCCTGGAACTGGCCGGCGACGCCGCCAACGGCCTGCGCCTGCCCGCTTCCGCGCTGCTGGTGGCGGACAAGCTGCCGGAATCCGACCCGCAGTATCAGGTACTGAACCGCTACAAGAGCGACTACGAAGGCCACTATGACGAGTCGGTCTCCACCTTCGGCGCCTACGCCTACGACGGTCTGCAGTTGGCGATCCGCGCCATCAAACAGGCCGGCTCCACCGACAAGGCCAAGGTGCGCGACGCCCTGGAAAGCATCGACGGCTACGTCGGCGTGACCGGCACCTACCGGCTGAGCGCGGACGACCACATGGGCCTGGACGCCGAGTCCTTCCGCATTCTGGAAGTGAAAGACGGCGACTGGGCGCTGACACAGTAAGCGCGCCCCGGGGGCATGGCCGGCGCCGTGCCCCTGCCCTGCTCCACCGCGTTTCACCGACCTCCCTTCACCGACTACTCCGGGCACCAACATGTTCAGCGAGTTTTTCCAGTTCAGTTTCTCGGGGATCACCCTGGGCGCCATTTACGCACTGGTGGCGCTGGGCTTCACCCTGATCTACAACGCCAGCCACGTGATCAACTTCGCCCAGGGCGAGTTTCTGATGATCGGCGGCATGGGCACCGTGGTGCTGATGGACGCCGGCGCGCCCATCTATCTGGCGATTCCCGGCGCCATCGTGATGGCCGGCATTGCCGGCGTGCTGCTGCATAAGCTGGCGATCGCCCCGGCGAAGAACGCCGACGTGGTGACGCTGATCATCATCACCATCGGCGCCTCGATTTTCCTGCGCGGCCTGGCGCAGATTTTCTGGGGCAAGGACTACCACGCCCTGCCCGCGTTCAGTGACACCGAATCGCTGTCGGTGGGCGGCGCGGTGCTGCTCACCCAGAGCCTCTGGATTCTCGGCATCGCCACGGTGCTGGTTATCGCGCTGGGATTATTCTTCACCCGCACCGCGCTCGGGAAAGCGTTGCTCGCCACCTCCATGAACAAGGATGCCGCCAGCATGGTGGGCATCAAGACCGGCGCCATCCTGACGCTGGCGTTCGGCATCGCCGCGTTGCTGGGCGCGGTGGCCGGCGTGATCGTCGCGCCGATCACCTTCACCGCCTACGACATCGGCATCATGCTCGGCCTGAAAGGGTTTATCGCCGCCGCCATCGGTGGTCTGGGCAGCAGCACCGGCGCGATTCTCGGCGGCCTGTTGCTGGGCCTGGCGGAAGCCTACACCGCCGGCTACATCTCGTCGGACTACAAAGACGCGGTGCCCTTCGTGCTGATTCTGATCATTCTGTTTTTCCTGCCCAACGGCTTGCTGGGCAGCCGGGCCGTGGAGCGTGTGTAATGGCGACCGTCAAAACCCACCGTAAAGCGCCCGGCCTGATCGCCCTGTTCGTGGTCCTCGCGGCGGCCCCGCTGCTGGCCGCCAACGACTTCCAATACGACCTGATGATCAAGATCTGCCTGATCGCCTCGGTGGCGGTGGGCCTGAATCTGCTGGTGGGCTACGCCGGCCAGGTAAGCCTGGGCCACGCCGCCTTTTATGCCGGCGGCGCCTACGCCAGCGCGTTGCTCACCCAGAACTATGAGTTCACCCCGCTGCCGGCGATGTTCACCGCCGCGGTGGCGGTGGGCGTGCTGGCCTGGCTGGTGGGCCGCCCGATTCTGCATCTGAAGGGCCACTATCTGTCCATGGCCACGTTGGGCCTGGGGGTGATCGCCGCCATCGTCATCAACAACGAAGACCAAGTTACCGGCGGGCCGGACGGCCTGCCGGTGGCGCCGCTGTCGATGTTCGGCCATGAGCTGAGCGTGTTCGGTAGCTACGAATGGTTCGGCATCACCGTCACCGGCACCCAGCTCTGGTACCTGCTCGCCGCCGGCGGCCTGTTCCTGGCGGTGTGGCTGGCGCTGAACCTGATCGACTCGCCGCTGGGTCGTGCGCTGCGCGCCCTGCACGGCTCGGAAATCGCCGCCCAGGTGGCCGGCGTAGACACCGCCAAATACAAGCTGCGCGTGTTCGTGATCTCGGCGGTGTACGCCAGCGTGGCCGGCAGCCTGTACGCCCACTACAGCGGCTTTATCACCCCGGACATCGCCTCCTTCGGCCATTCCATCGAGCTGATCACCATCGTCGTACTCGGCGGCATGGCCTCCACCTACGGGGTGATTCTCGGCGCCGCCATCCTGCTACTGATCCCGCAGTTCCTCACCGGCTTCCAGGAGCTGGAGATGGTTCTGTTCGGCGCCATCCTGATGGCGGTGATGATTTTCATGCCGCGCGGTTTAGTACCCACCATCGCGCGGCGCTTCCAGAAGGAGGCCGCATGAGCGCACTGCTTTCCGTTAAAAACCTGAGCAAGGAGTTCGGCGGCGTGCACGCCGTGGAAGACCTGAGCTTCGAGGTGGGAAAAGGCCGCATCCATTCGATCATCGGCCCCAATGGCGCCGGCAAGACCACGCTGTTCAATCTGATCACCGGCTTGTATCAACCCAGCGCCGGCAGCGTGCACCTGAACGGGCGCAGCCTGGCCGGCCACAAGCCCCACGAGCTGGCGCCGCTGGGCATGTGCCGCACCTTCCAGAACCTGCAGATCTGCATGAACATGAGCGCCCTGGAAAACGTGATGCTGGGTCGTCACCGCCATCTCGGCCAGGGCACGCTAGCCTCGCTGCTGAAGCTGCCGGCACTGCGCCGGGGCGACCGGGAATGCCGACAGCAGTGCGCCGAACTGATGGAATTCGTGGGCTGCGGGCAGTACCTGAACCACCACGCCTCGGCGATGCCCTATGGCGCGCTGAAACGTCTGGAGATCGCCCGGGCGCTGGCGTCGGAGCCGGACATCCTGCTTCTGGACGAGCCCGCCGCCGGCCTCAACCGCACCGAAACCGACGCCCTGCGCGCGGTGATCCGCAAGATCGCCGACAAGGGCATCACCGTGGTGCTGGTGGAGCACGACATGAAACTGGTGATGAGCATCTCCGACCAGGTGCTGGTGCTCTGCTACGGCCGCCAGCTCGCCGACGGCACCCCGGATGAGATCCGCGCCAACCCGGACGTCATCGACGCCTACCTGGGCAGCCGCAAGCCCGAAGAGGAGGCCATAGCATGAGCGAGACCCTGCTCGAACTGAGCGGCATCCGCACCGGCTACGGCCGCATTGAAGCGCTGCACGGCCTCGACGTCACCATCGCCCGGGGCGAAACCGTCGCCCTGGTGGGCGCCAACGGCGCCGGCAAGTCCACCCTGCTGCGGGTGATCTCCGGCCTGCAGCCGTTGAGCGCCGGCACCGTCCATTTCGGCGGCCAGAACCTGGCCCGCTGCAAGGCCGCCGACCGGGTCCACCGTGGCATTGTCCAGGTGCCCGAAGGCCGCCAGGTGTTCGCCGGCCTGTCGGTGGAAGACAACCTCACACTTGGCGCCTTCAGCCGCCGCCGCGACAAGACCGTCCCCGACGATCTGGACGCCATGTACCAGCGCTTCCCGATCCTCAAGGAAAAGCGCCGCCTGCACGCCGGCAACCTGTCCGGCGGCCAGCAGCAGATGCTCGCCATCGGCCGCGCGCTGATGGCCAAACCCAAGCTGCTGCTGCTCGACGAACCCAGCATGGGCCTGGCGCCGCTGATCATCGACGAGATCTTCGGCATCATCAAAGAGCTACAGCAGGAAGGCATCACCATCTTCGTGGTGGAGCAGAACGCCTCCGAAGCACTGGCCATCGCCGACCGGGGCTACGTGCTGGAGACCGGCGACATCGTCGCCACCGGCAGCGGCCACGCCCTGCTCAACGACGAGAGCGTGAAAGCCGCCTACCTGGGCGGCTGAGCGCGGCGTAGCAGGACAGGAGCCCGCCTCTTGACACCTCTTTACACCACTCCCTGTAAAAGCCTGGCTACGCGCAATGACGCTAAGCCGCCAACGGCGGATTGCCGCTGAGGCGGTCCGCGCCTTCTCTCAAGAAGGTATGATAAGGCACGGCGGCGCCCACGCCGTCGATTGAACAACAACGATAAAGATAAGAGGGAGAGCTATGACCTTGTTAAGGAAACTGCTGCCGGCGGTAACGCTGGCGGCCCTGGCGGGGTGCCAGCACGCACCGCCCGCCGAGCCGGCGGACGCGATCTGGCTGAACGGCCCGATCATCACCGTCGACGACGAGCAGCCGGAAGCGGACGCCGTGGCGGTCCGCGATGGTCGTATCGTCGCCGTGGGTAAACGCAAAGCGGTATTGCGCCACCGTGGCGACGCCACCACCGTGCACGATCTCAACGGCCGTACCTTGCTCCCCGGCTTCGTCGACGCCCACGGCCACGTGTTCTTCGTCGGCTTCCAGGCGATGAGCGCCAACCTGCTGCCGCCGCCGGACGGCGGCGTCACCGATGTGGCATCGATGATCGAGACGCTGAAAACGTTTTCGAAGGACTCGGTGCTGCGCGAGCAGTTCGGCCTGATCTACGGCTTCGGCTACGACGATTCGCAACTGGCCGAAAAGCGCCACCCCACCCGCGCCGAACTGGACCAGGTCAGCCAGGACCAACCGGTACTGGTGATTCATCAGTCCGCCCACTTCGGCGTGGTCAACAGCGCCGGCCTGAAACAATTGGGTATCACCGCCGACAGCGACAACCCGAAGGGTGGCGTGATCGTCAAGGATCCGGCCACCGGCGAACCCACCGGGCTGCTGGAAGAGAACGCCTTCTTCATGGCGCTGGGCAAACTGTTCCCGAAAATGAATCCGCAGCAGGCCATCGCCATGTTGCAGGAAGGCGAGAAGCTCTACACCCGCTACGGCTACACCACCCTGCAGGACGGCCGCAGCGCGCCGAACCACATTAAGATCGCCCAGGCCGCCGCCAACGCCGGCGCCCTGCGGGCGGACATCGTCTCCTACCCGGATATCCTCAATCCCGGCGTGGAAGAGCTGATGGTGGCGCCGTTCTATCAAAACACTGACAGCGCGCCGCAATACCACAACCACTTCCGCATCGGCGGCATCAAGCTGACGCTCGACGGCTCCCCCCAGGGCAAAACCGCCTGGCTCACCGAGCCCTATTACCAGCCGCCGGAAGGCAAGGGCGACGACTACGCCGGCTACGGCGTGGTGGACGACGACAAAGTGGTCGAGGTCTACACCCGGGCCCTGGAGAACCGCTGGCAAACACTCACCCACGCCAACGGCGACCGCGCCATCGACCAGATGATCATGGGCTGGCGCGAGGCCCAGGCCCGCGTGCCGGACGTGGACGTGCGGCCGGTGCTGATTCACGGCCAGACCCTGCGCCAGGATCAGATCCCCGCGCTTGAGGAGCTGGGCATCCTGCCGTCCCTGTTCCCCATGCACACCTTCTACTGGGGCGACTGGCACCGCGACTCCGTGCTTGGCCCGCAGCGAGCGGAAAATATCTCACCTACCGGCTGGGTCCGCGAACGCGGCCTGCGCTTCACCACCCACCACGACGCCCCGGTGGCGCTGCCCGACTCCATGCGCGTGCTCGACACCACGGTGAACCGCACCACCCGCAGTGGCCGCGTGCTCGGTGAAAACCAGAAAGTGGATGTGATGACCGCGCTGAAAGCGATGACGCTGTGGTCCGCCCGGCAGCATTTTGAAGAAGACAGCAAAGGCTCCATCGAAGTGGGCAAGCTGGCGGATTTCGTGGTGCTCTCGGACAACCCGCTGACGGTACCGACGAAAAGCCTGATCGACCTGCGCGTGGAAGAAACCATCAAGGAAGGGCAAAGCCTTTACCACCGCGAACCCGGCACCGCCGCCAGTGCACCGCCCGCCCTGGGCCTGGCGCCGGCCCTGGCCAGCCATGGGCACGAACACGCCCACGGCACGAGCCACTTCGCGGGGGACGGCTGCTTCGCCCCGGGCCTGGAGGTGATTTTCCATCGTCTGACCGGCGCCGCGCACTAACCCAACGGCGCTTGTCGCGGGTAGGCGGACAGCTAACCGCGCAGTCCGGCGACGATCCGCGCGGTGTCCTTCGACGGCGGCTGGCCAAACGCGCGGGCGTACTCGCGGCTGAACTGGGTGGGGCTTTCGTAGCCCACTTCGTGGGCGGCGCGGGTGACGCCGTAGCCGGCGGCCACCAGCAGGGTGCGCGCCTGTAGCAGACGCAACTGCTTCTGGTACTGCAGCGGGCTGAGGTTGGTCACCGCCTTGAAGTGACGGTGGAAGGCGGACAGGCTCATCGCCGCCTCCTCGGCCAGCGCCTCCATGCGCAGCGGCCGCGCGTAATCCCGGCGCAGCCGCTGAATCGCGCGGTTCACCCGCGCCAGGGCGGTGTCCGGCGTAGCGATGTCGCGCAGCATCCAGCCCAGCGGCCCCTGCAGCACGCGGTAGAGGATCTCGCGCTCGTAGGCGGGCGCCAGAGCGGGGATATCGTCCGGCCTTTTCATCAAACGCAACAGACGCGCCCAGGCATCCAGCAACTCCGGCGTCATCGCCGCCACGGAAAAGCCCGCGTCCCGGCCACCCCGGCCGGCGGAATCAGGCAAATCCGACAGCAGGTCCGCCAGAATCCGCGCATCCAGGGTCAGGCTCACCGCCAGGTAGGGCTCGCCGGACGCCGCCGGCCGCACCACCCCCGCCGCCGGCAAATCCACCGACATCACGAAGTAGGTGGCCGGGTCGTAGTGCAGGGTTTGCCCGCCCACGGTCATCGACTTACTGCCCTGCAAAATCAGGTTGATCATCGGATCGTACACGGCGGCAAGATGGTGCTCGGGGATCGCGCCCTGGACCATCGCCACGCGGGGGATGCCGGTCTCGGTGCGACGGTTCTGGGCGTGGGCGGCCAGCGCCCGCAGTTCGTTCAGGGATTCGTTCATCCGCTTATTGGACGCCGGCGCGGCCGCCGGCACAAGCGGGAAAGCAGGAACAGGCAGATTTCAGACAGGAACGGAGCGGCCCGGTCCCCGGCGAAGCGCTATCGTGCAAGCTCGCCTTATCGTTTCCTTACAGAAGCGGTGACCTACCGAAAACACAGGAGCCACCATGCTCGATCACATCTTCGTATCCGTCAGCGACCCGGACCGCTCCATCGCCTTCTACACCCGGGCGCTGGCGCCGCTGGGCATCGTCAACCGCCACGACTACGACGGCAAGGACGGCCCGCCGGGCCACCCGGATCTGAAAGGCTTCGGCGCCCACGGCCGCATCTTCTTCTGGCTGCGCCCGGGCCAGGTGGACGCCCGCGCCGCGCACATCGGCTTTGTCGCCGACAGCGAGGAAGCGGTGGCCGCCGCCTACGCCGAAGCCATGGCCGCCGGCGCCACCGACAACGGCGCCCCCGGCCCGCGCCTGCACTACGACCCGCGCTACTACGCCGCCAACGTGCTCGACCCGGACGGCTACAGCCTGGAGTTTGTGTACAAAAGCTGGCAGCACTGACGTCGCCGGCGCGGGGTTTTAGGCGCGCACCGCCTGGCACACCACTTCCACATTGGCGCCGTCCGGGTCCAGCACATAGGCGGCGTAATAGTGGTCGTGATAATGCGCCCGAACCCCGGGCGCGCCGTTATCGACCCCGCCCGCCGCCAACGCCGCGCCATGGAAGGCATCCACCATGGACCGCTCCGCCGCCGCAAACGCCACATGGGTGCCCGCCCCGGGCTGCTCGTTATCGTGCACCCAAAGACGGGGATAGCCGTCCCTGCCAAAACCGTGGCGCGTGCCGCCACTGCGGGTGCGCTCCGGCCCGACGGTGATGATGCGGGTCATGCCCAGCGGCGCCAGCGCCTGCTCATAGAAACGGCGCGACACCTCGGCGTCGCGCACGGCGAATTCCACGTGATCCAGTAACGTCATAGGGCTGTCCGCCTGAAGGTAGCGTTTCGGAGGCCGGCTAATAGCCGGCCCACCCATTGTGCCCCATTCCGCGCTTGCGCCGCCGGCCGGAAACCGGCGAAACCCTGCCTGATCGTCGCGACAACCTGATGCCCGTTATTCGATCCCGGGCATGCCAACGTAACCCGGCAACGCCTTGATGCGCTCGATCCAGGCGCGGATCGCCGGGTATGGCTCCAGTGCCACGCCGCCTTCCCAGCCCAGCGCCAGATAAGGAAACACCGCGCACTCGGCGATGGTCGGCCGGCCCATGGCGAGCCATTGATGCTCGCTCAGATGTTGTTCGATCAACGGCAGCACTCGGGCGCTCACTGCCAGGGCAGCCTCCTTGTTCAGCGGGTAGCCGAACTTATCGATCAGCCGCGCCACGTTGGGGCCGGCATGGATTTCGTTGGCGGCGGTGGACAGCCACTGCATGACCTCGCCCTGGTGGGCGGCGCTGTCCGGCCACCATTGATGGCCGCCGTAGCGGCGGGCCAGATAGACCAGGATTGCCTGGGAATCGCGCAGCACGACCTCGCCGTCTTCCAACACCGGCACCTGCTCCCAGGGGTTCAGACCGATGAACGGCGATTGTTTGTGTTCGCCGGCGGCCAGATCCACCGGCTTCAGTTCCATATCCAGGCCCACCAGGGCGGCGAACAAACGCACCTTGTAGGCGTTACCGGACAATTCCATATCGTAGAGCTTCATGGCGCGCTCCTTATTGGGCTGCAAAGTGGTTGGCGGCGTCTTCGGATTCCGGCAATAGCTGATTGAACTCCAGCACGTTGCGGTCCGGATCGCGGATAAACAGGGTGATGCGGCGCGGGCCCAGGCGGTGGATGCCCTCGGTGATCTCGATGCCCGCCTGGTCCAGCCAGTCCTTCAGGGCATAGAGGTCGTCCACCACGAACGCCGGGTGGGTGACGCCCGGCAGCTTCACCGGCTCGTCGAGCAGCACGTTGCGGCCATGGGGCAGGCGCGTGCCGTTGAAGATCAGATTGATGCGCACGCCGACCGGCGTCTCCATTTCGTTGGCTTCAAATTGCTCGAAACGGCGCACCTCCGTGAACCCGAGCTGCTCATAGAACGCCACCGCCTGCTGGCGGTCGCTGACGCGGATGCCCACGTGGTCGTACTCGCGAATCGGCTGCGGTTGTTTCATCACTGGCTCCCTCGGTGAAATGTGAGATAGGGAGCGCCAGTAAACGCCCAACGCCGGATTCAATAAATGGTGCGGACCTGCTAGCTTTATTCAGGTTTTCGCACAAATGGAGCCGAACGCCCCCAATGGACAAACTCAAAGCCATGAGCACCTTCGTCGCCATCGTCGACCAGGGCAGCCTCTCCGCCGCCGGCGACAAGCTGGACCGCTCCCCCGCCGCCATCGTCCGCACCCTGGCCGGCCTGGAACGCCACCTGGGCGTGCGCCTGCTCAACCGCAGCACCCGCCGCCTCGCCCTCACCGACGAAGGCCGAGACTACCTGCAGCACTGCCGCCAGATCCTCGCCGACATCCACGGCGCCGAAGCCCGCCTGGACAGCCGCCGCACCGAACCTGCCGGCACCCTGTCGATCACCGCGCCGGTGATGTTCGGCCACCTGCACCTCACACCGCTGCTCAACCAGTGGCTCAAGCAACACCCGCAGATGCGCGCCGACCTCACCCTCCTCGACCGCGTCACCGACCTGCTCGAAGAAGGCTTCGACCTGGCCCTGCGCATCGGCCACCTGGCCGACAGCAGCCTGATCGCCCGCCCCCTCGGCCACACCGGCTACGTGCTCTGCGCCAGCCCGGAACTCCTCGAACAACGCGGCCACCCCAACCACCCCCAGGACCTGGCCGACTGGCCCACCGTCTGCTTCGCCCCCGCCGGCAGCACCTGGCACTTCCAGGTGGACGGCAAACCCTGGCCGCAACGCATCGACCCGCTGATACGCGCCAACCAGATCGACACCCAACTCGCCGCCGCCCGCGACGGCCTCGGCCTGTGCCGCGTGCTCAGCTACCAGGCCCAACAGGACTTCGAGCGCGGCACCCTCGTGCCCGTGCTCAGCGACTACAACCCGCCGCCCATGCCCGTGCAGTTCGTGTTCCCGCACAGCCGGCTGCTGTCGCCGCGGGTGCGGCATTTTATGGAAGCGGTGGAGGGGCCGTTGAAAGCGAGGTTGGCGGGTGAGACCGGTAAGGGCTTGGCTACTTGAAGTGAATCGGCTCGGACCGTGAGCCAATTAGCGCGCGGAGTCGGCTCATCGATCGCCGAACAAGGAAGATACCCACGTTGGGTTTCCAACTACCCAAAATGGGTATTTAGAAGAATCGGCGGCAGCGCCTAAGCGCTCTCGCGCTCATTCCAGGGACGGATCGCCGCCAGCGTCTCCGCCAACTCGCGCTCCGCCACCTCGGTATCGTGCTCCACCTGCGCGCGCAGCCAATAGCCACGGGACAGGCCGAAGAAACGACACAGGCGCAGATCGGTATCCGCAGTGATGGCGCGCTTACCGGCGACGATATCGCCGATGCGCTGCGCCGGCACGCCGATCTCTTTAGCAAGGCGATATTTGGTGATACCCAGAGGCTTGAGGAATTCCTCGAGAAGCAGCTCACCGGGCGTCACGGGTGCAATACGAGTCATGATGCCCTCCTAGTGGTAGTCCACGATCTCAACGTCCGCAGCCCCGGCGGCGGTCCACCGGAAACAGAGGCGGAACTGATCGTTCACTCTGATACTGTGCTGCCCCTTTCGGTTTCCTTTCAGGGCTTCCAGGCGATTTCCCGGCGGCACTCGCAGATCATCCAACCGCTCGGCAATTTGCAACTGCCGAAGCTTACGCAGCGCGACGCGCTCGATGGCAACGAAACGTCGGACGCGCCTGCCGCTCGCCAGCGCTTCCGTGTCCTGGCATTTGAACGAACTGATCATTAGCAAATGCTAACGCATCGCGTTATTAACGTAAAGCGTTATCATCAGGCGAACAATCACACCCCGAAATGTCCCAAGATGAGAGCACTGAGCGAATGGGATCCGGCTTCGGGATGGACTACGCCGGCAGCTCCGTGACCACCTCGGTGCGCACGGAATTGGCGATAAAACACTCGCTGTGCGCCTGGTGGTGCATCTTCTCGATCTGCGCGCGGCTTGGCTGGCGCTCGCCGGAGAAGCGGGCGTCCGGCCGCAGCACCACGCGGGTGATCGCCAGCTTGCCGTGCTCGTTCTTCGCCATGGTACCCACGGCCTGATCGGTATAGCGGTCCACCACATAGCGCCGTTTGGCGGCGATGCCCAGGAACACCAGCATGTGGCAACTGGACAGCGCCGCCACGAACGCCTCCTCCGGGTCCACGTTCTCCGCCACGGCATGCGGCAACGGCACGATGTGTGGCGACGCCGACGCTGGCACCACCAGGCCGCCGTCGAACGCCCACTCATGGGCGCGGCTGTAGCGGTTATCGCTGAAAGCTTCGTCGGACTGGCGCTGCCAGCGGATCGTGGCTTGGTAATCGGCCATGGGAGACTCCCGGAATCAGTACCGGCGTTGCTCGCGCACCTCGTAGTGCTGGGAATGGCTGTCCCAGTGAGCCAAGACCTCCCGGGCCTTGTCCGGCACGTAGGACGCCGTGATGTCCTCACCCACGAACGCCTTGATGGCGTCCAGAGAATCGAACTCCATCAGCGTGATGAACTCCACCTCATCGGCGTGCTCACGGCGCAACAATTGAATACTGCGATAGCCGGGCACCTGCTTGGCTTCGATGCCGGGAAAGATTTCTTCCTTGAGCAGCGCTTCGTAGCGGTCGGCATTAGCGTGGGTGGTCCAGCCGTGCCAGATGCGTTTGATCATGATGCTCTCCTCAACCGGGGGCCCGACGGAATCATTATGGCTCAACGTTACTGGCTGACAAGAGACGGAGCACCTCCTCCAGACGGGCCACCGCCGCCGCCCGTTTCTCCGGAGTCATCGCGTTGATATTGCGAAGTTTCCACTGCACAGCGGGAAGCGATTCGGCTTTTGGTACCGGACATCGTCGCCAATCAGGCTCGCCGCGTTTGAAGGAAAGGAGGAACTCAATGTCTGCATCGGTAAGGTGGGCAGCCAGGGCTTTGAGCAAGGCATCGCCAACGGCTTGCAGCGTTTCGAGGGAGACGGCCTCCCGGCTCATGCCGGCGAACTCATCGGCGTGCACCTGATCCAGGGCCCTCCAGCGCGGAGCGAGCAGCTCCGCCATCGGCCGGGGGTGGCTCATCAGATAGACCAGAAACCCCTCAAAAAGCGGCCGGTCTATGCCCTCGTTTTCCAGTAACAGGTGAACATCGAAAAGATCACGGGGATGCTGACGATCCAGGGCCGCACACAGCTTGCCACCATACAGATCCGGCAGCGCCAGCACCGACGCCGATGCGAAACCGAACTCATCTTCCACGGCCTCGCTGACGTCACGCTCTTCCGGGGTGTGCAACGAGCCACGAACAACCGGGTTCACCTCCACTTTGACCTGAACCCGCCCCTGGCGAACGACCAGCTTGAGATCGTCATCCCCTCGGTTGTGTTGAAGGCAGCTAACCCCGGGCAGCTGCGTCTTGATGCGCCCTTGTATCCGGGTCAGGGCCTCCCGGGAGCGTCCCAGAGCGTCGGCACGCCCGTGGTCCGGCAGGTACGCCAAATCAATGTCCACGGACAGCCGCGGCATATCGCGCACGAAGAGATTAATGGCCGTGCCGCCCTTCAGGGCAAAGTCTTTTTCTTGCGCCACAAGCGGCAGCACTCGCAGCAGCAGCCGCACCTGGTCCGCATAGCGTGCATCAAACGTCATCCCCCCACTCCCTGGGTACCGTTATCTGAAAGTCCCTGTCCAGCCGACCGCGCGGATACAACTGACGCTTACCCGCGCCCAGATCGATACGCCCCGTGTCCAGACGCCGATACCAGGCATGACCGTAATGACGGGCCAGCAACAGGAAAGCCCGCTTCACTTTGACCGAGCGACAGGCCTCCAGCAATACCTGCAAACGCCGGGGACGCAGCGTCACCAGCCCGCCGAACGTCTCCGACACCAGGCTGCCAAAGAACGCCTCACCGGACAGCGCATAAAACCACTCCAACACCGCGCGCTCCGGCGTCGCTACCTGGATATCAAAATCCCGCCCCGGCGGCGTATAAGGCTGGATACTGTCCGCAGGCGCCCGGCAGAACAAGGCGTACTGCTGATAGCTCACCCTCGCCCCCCAGTCATACCCGGCGAACCAGCGCGGCAGCCGCCGGCCGGGCTCGCCCCAGAGAGTGAGCGCTTCCTCACCAAAGCGCAGGAAATGGCTGCCTTCGCTGAGCTCCAGCGCCGACAACCCGCCCAACCAGAAGGCCGGCGTCTCCGTGAGCGGCTGCTGCAACCCGTACAGCCCGCCCTGCCAATTCACCTTGTCGCCGGCCCGCCGGTAGGCGCCATGCCCCACCCGCGCCAGCCAACCCTCCCGCGCCCAACGCCCGGCGGCCACGCTTGAGACACCATGAGCCGTCAGCCAGGGCTGGGAGAGGACCGCGCCGGCGGGCCATTGCTGGAGGAGCTGGTTTACATTTTTCACTGATATAAGCCCATAAAGAACATATCAGGCTATAAATTAAACCATCGGTAGTTTAATTTATAGCCCGAAATATCCTATAAATGCACATATTGGTTTATTTTTTAAACTAACCGCAGGGATTTGACGAAAGATGCAGAGGAACGACCCCGCCCTGCCCCATTCAATACCCAGCCTACAAAGCGGTCTCGGCGGCTTTCGCCACCTCTACCAACTGAGCATTAAAACGCGTGGCATCCTTAGCGTAGTGAGCGCGCCGGTGACAATTCGGGCAAAGAGCGATCACGTTCTCTGGATGATCGGGCCCGCCATCGGCCACACGGTGAAGATGGTGGCACTCAAGATAAGGACCTTGTGACGAGGAAAACGGCGCCGGCTGGGCACAGCCCTCGCAATAGCCTTTGGCACGCCCCAATGCATAGCGCCGAATGGCCTCGGCGCGGTAGTAGGCCACTCTCATCCGAGTCTGTGGCTCGACGTTGCTAACTGCCTTTGGAAGCGCCGCATCTCGAAGCTGCGCCAGCGAATAGCGCTTCAGCCTATTTGTATCACCTGGGTCGTAGAGTGGGCGCGCCTCCCGTACCGACGAGGAAGGAGGCGACGAATTCACATCGAGATGAAACACCAAGGCCTGACGCAGCTCGCCATCCCGGTCAGGGCGCTCTTCCTGGTGGTACCCAATACAGTACGCCTGCCCAATATAGCGGACGTAACCACGGCGCGTGTATTCGAAGAGGTGCAGTGTCTTACCATCCTGACGGTGGTGGGCAATGGCACGATTGCCGCCGGTAAGCGCCATGTCCCCGACTTGCCCCGCCCCAGTATAGAAAAAGACGCCCTCTTTGAATTCGTCAGTGTAACCGTGCCGACCGCCGGTCTCTGAGACGAACAGGAACACACAGGGTGCGTTCTTTGGTGTGGAGATGCCGCCCTGCTGCTGCCCACCGTACACCTCATGGATCTGCGAACGGCGGTGATACTCCTTCCCCACTTCAAACACTGCGCTTCCCCAAGCTAACCGGACTACCTGGACGCCCAGGCCAGAGCCAGAGCGTCGACGATTATTGTTGCTCAGGGATCATAACGGGTATGCGCTCTGGATTGCAGACCCGCGATGCCGCGCATGGATCAGTGAGCGGCGGAAGGGAAAAAACTAACAGGACGCGCGACAGCCGCCGCCCGGCAAAGCGGCGGCACGGGCGGCGATCAAACGCCGGAGGGCTCCGGGGCGGCCGAAATGACGAGGCGACCCTCGCTGACTTCCACCTGCAACGACGTGCCGACGTCGAAGCCGGCTTCCGCAAGCCAATAGCCTTTCACGTGCACCCAGGGGACGGGCGGCCTGGGTTGTTTGAGGCGATGGACGCGGACAGGATCGAAGGATTGGTAATATTGCCCGGGATGCACCTTAAGGTGCCGGGTGTAGGGGAAATCGCGGTTGGATTTGCGGGTTTCGCTTTTACCCACGCGGGCGCGTGGCTTATGATTCCGTTCAGCCATGATGGACTCCTAGTCAGTCTGTTGTGGTTAGCTGCCTTCGGGTGTTGCCGCACCCGGAGGCAGTGCTTCTTAATGTACCTTAAAGCTCCTTGCCCTCCAACCCTGAGAAGGGCTTATATTCCATCCAATTGGACTTTAATCCAGAAGTTCATGTTTTCCTTATTTTTCCTTATGGCATCAATAATTTCTCTGCCGTCTACGTCTTTATCTTGAAAATTCTGCAAGAAATTTTCTTTTAGGTAAATCGCTGTATCTCTTGCGACGCCCTTAGCGATAAGAAATCTCGTTGCGTGATGGTAGGCCCCCGCCTCTATAGCACCTAGTAGAGCACTATTTCCACCGACAATATCGGCAACAGGCTTTAGTAAAATTGGCACACCGTAACTAACCTTATTCAAGATAAGCGCGATATCATCTTCTATTTTTTCACTTTCATCGAAATCATAAACATTGCTATTCAACATTTCATAAATGGGCTTTTCTTTAGCCCAATCTCGAGCAAAATAGCACATCTTCCAAAGAAGCCCGCCACTATACTTATTTTTTGACCCTATATACCTACCAAAATAATATCCGAAATTCTCAGAAAGGAAAGATATAATATCAACCAACACCTTGGTGACCTTCGAATCCCATACACTATTAGGAATCTCAGGGAAGGCGCCCTGGCGAAAACAATGAAAAAGAAGCTCCAAATCAAAGGGATCCCAATACCTATTTTTAAAAATCACATCCCTAGGACAGGAAAAGGAAGAAAATGAACCGATAGTTTTCTCAATATAGGAGTCGTCCAAATCAATACCAACATCTCTCATGCGAGCTTTTGCCGACAGCCCATACCTGTAAATATTTTGTCTGATGTATGTGAGAACATTTTTAGCGGCACCTTCGTCGAGCACGAGGTCATTCGCTATCTGATCTTTTAGAAACCCCTCATATTCTTGATAATAATCCTTATAACCGACCGAAATCTCTTTCTTTGATGTTTCGAATAACTGTTCTTGGCTTGGCTCTACATCAAAAGACGACTCATCCAAGACGATGGTTCTACCCACAAAATCTTTCAGCAAGCGACCAGCTCGGCCCCTTAAGTTGGAGAATTCATAGCTCGAGAGTTTTGGGTTTTCCCTACTTGAGTGTCTTTTCACGAACAAATTAGGACTTCTTATTAATATATTTGATGCTGGGAAATTGACACCTTGCATCAGCGTCGTAGTACAAACAAGATTATTGATGATGCCTCTTGAAAAAGCTTCTTCGACGACAACTCGAGCATGCATGGGAAGCCTCCCGTTATGATAGGCGACCCCAGATAAAACATTCTCAGCCAAAGAATATTTCGCATGCACAGTTTCTTGTAAATAACTCGATAAACTTTTAAGCCTTACATCCAAACCAGAATGTAGGTGTCTAGATATATAGTCTGAGGTTCTTTTTGACTGTCCTGGATTCGGCGAAAATACAATATTTTTTTCGCTACCGGGAAAAGAACCCAAAACGGAGCACAAGTAATTGTGAAAATCGTCATTGTATAGAGACTTCCCTATACCGCTAATCATTTTACTATTTTTTATTTCTATTTGCCTCGCCTCTGCTCGCACATCTGTGTACTGCCTCAAATAGAATTTGCTTTTTACTTTACCAACCGAATAAGTCAAACTAAATACAGGAGAAACTATCGTTTCCGAAGAAGTCGCAGCGTCATCAAAAATTTGCCGCCCAAGGTCCTGAATATTATTGAGCATAGGACCACTCAGTATGGTTTTATCCGCCCAATCGTTATGTTTAACCTCTTTTAAAAAATCATATAGAATCTTGGACCGCTGATCGTCTTCAGCAGAGGCTCTTTCTATATTTTGCACCTCGTCTACAACGAGAAGATCTAATTTCTCCTTGACCTCAGATCCAGAAAACGCAGATATCGCCCTTTCTTGTGTTAAAACAAGGACCATTTTCGATTTATTCTGCTGAAAGTTCTCTTGAAATGAAGAATAAAGCTCTACATCTTTTATTTCATTAGCCTGAAGCAACTTTGATATATCTTTTATAACTTGATTTATAAGACTTATAGTCGGAACAATGAATATAACCCTTCTTGCCTCACCTAAAAGAATCTTTATAATGTATAGATAAATAACGTATGATTTTCCCGCAGAAGTGGGCGCAGAAATACAGACAATCCTATTTTTCTCTATCTCATGCCAAGTCTTTTTTTGGAAATCGCTAAACAAATATTTATTACTTCCCACTTCAACTTCGCATTTTGCTTGTTCCAAAAGAGTTACCAACTTCCCTATATAGCTCTCAAATTCTGAATACTGGTGCGTTTCCTTATAATGCTCATCGATCAAAACAGTTGATGGGGCCACTCCAACTCTAGACAAAATAACCGTGAAATTTTCCCTAAGCGATTCTTTGTAGCTCTCATCAGCGTATTGCCAACATAAAGCGACGATCCCTATACATTTACGCCGATCATCTTCTAAGTCACTCCGCGACAGCCTGTCAGAAACAGCTAGAACTTCGGATAAGCCTCGGCGATCTATATAAACAAAACTCGACTCTTCATCCAAAAATCCGATTTTTTTGGCAAAATTATTATGCTCAATATTTAAGAGGTCGTTTATGACTTTATCTTCAAGCTCCATTGCAATCACCCCTCAAAGTCCTTAAGAAGCTTGTCGAGCTCCCATATCGGGAAGACAATGAAATGCATTCTTTTTAAAATATTTTTATCTACATCGTCTGCTTTATCACAAGAGGCCAACCTCGAAGCTACGATTTCTTTGACCTTCTGGTTTATTTTTTCCTCACAATCCTCATCTTTATTTTTGGTTTCGTTGTAAGATACGACAGAAACAAGCTCATACTTGACATTCGGGAGATCATTATCCTGAATGGATTTCGCAATTTCTTGTAGCTCAGGCTCAATGAAATCGTCATACGTGTAGAGGAGCATCTCATCCTCAATCTCTTCGTATGTCTTTAATATGCTTTTTACTGATGCCTCCATTGCAGCATTGAATTGGTATTTTGACTCATAAGTTTTGGCCTCACCCAGATATAAAATATTATTTGATTGCTTTTCTTTATAATGTATCGCGTCAGCACCAAACCTTTCTACACTGCTATTTGTTGTCAGAGGCATTTTCCTTAAAATTGCAGGCGCCTCAAAGAAAAACTGGATAAAGTTAAAGAGCAAAAGCTCGCCGAATTGGCCTTGTGGATGCCCTTTCCTAAATTTTTTTCTGGCCAAAAACTCTATATGTGAGGCAACGTTCTGGTAATCAGAATTTCTTTTTGCCAGTTCGTCCTCAAAGAGATTTTTATATTTACTCTTCCCATAAACCCATGAGCAAATAGTATTTTTTAACTCTCTTAGAAAGTCAGATCTGCGCTCTTTTAAATCAGAATGCGCAATGGAAACGCCTGCCTTTGTATTGGCCGGAAACTTTACATCTACAGAAAATAAATATAAATTTTTAACCAGCGAATCAACATTAGAAAGCAAGTCTTCTATTTTACTGTTCTGCATAACCCTCTTCCCAAAGCACTCCATTTCTCATCGTAAACGTTAAAATTAGATAAATTCAACAAAAAAAGGCCGCCCCAAAAGGAGCGGCCATCACCAAGGAAGCCTTGAATTAAAGAGTAAGGACTAACTCACCACACGAGTTATGCGTCCCCTTTCTTCTTCGCAACCAGCGTCAGAATGTCATAGCTGGCCACCAGCTCGTCGTCCTGGTTCTTCACCTGCACGTCCCACACCACCACGCCTTGCGGGGTGCCGTCGGGGGCGGCTTTGCCCTGGTCGATTTTGCGTTTGCAGGTGAGGCGGGCCTGGATGGTGTCGCCGGCGCCGACGGGGTTGATGAAGCGCAGGGTGTCGAGGCCGTAGTTGGCGAGCACGGGGCCGGGCGCCGGGGAGACGAACAGGCCGGCGGCGGCGGAGAGCAGGAAGTAGCCGTGGGCGATGCGTTTGCCGAATTGGGAGTCTTTGGCGGCGATTTCGTCGAAGTGCATGTAGAAGTGGTCGCCGGAGAGGCAGCCGAAGTTGACGATGTCGGCTTCGGTGACGGTGCGGCGGTGGGTGAGCAGGGATTCGCCGATGGCGAGGTCGTCGAAGTGGCGGCGGAAGGGGTGCACTTCGGTTTCGAGCACGTCGGCGCCGCGCACGTATTCGCCGGTGACGGCGGCCAGCATGGTCGGCGAGCCCTGGATGGCGGTGCGTTGCAGGTAGTGGTGGACGGCGCGGATGCCGCCGAGTTCTTCGCCGCCGCCGGCGCGGCCGGGGCCGCCGTGTTTGAGCATGGGCAGGGGCGCGCCGTGGCCGGTGGACTCTTTCGCGGCTTCGGCGTTGAGCACTTGCAGGCGGCCGTGGCGGGCGGCCAGGGCCGGGATGGCGCGGGCGGCGTTTTTGAGGTCTTTGGTGGCGAAGGTGGTGACCAGGCTGCCTTTGCCTTTGGCGGCGAGTTCGACCGCTTCGTCCAGGTCGCCGTAGCCCATCAGGGTGCTGACCGGGCCGAAGGCTTCGATGTCGTGGGCGCCGCCGTCGGCGTGGGGGTCGTTGCTGCGCAGCAGGCGCGGGGCGAAGAAGGCGCCGTTTTCGGTGCCTTTGCCGATAGGGGCCGCGCCGCCGTCGGCACCAAAGAGGCACTCGCTGGTGTTGAGCAGGTCGTTGACGGCGGCGGTGACGTCTTCTTTCTGCGCGATGGAGGCCAGCGCGCCCATCCGCACGCCTTCTTCGTCGGGGTCGCCGAGGGTGATTTTTTCCAGACGTTGGATCAGGCGTTCGGCGAAGGCATCGAGGTGCTGTTGCGGGACCATGATGCGGCGGATGGCGGTGCATTTCTGGCCGGCTTTGACGGTCATCTCGCGGACGATTTCCTTGGCGAGCAGGTCCAATTCTTCGTCGTCGGGGGTGACGTCCGGGGCGAGGATGGCGCTGTTCAGCGAATCCGCTTCGGCGTTGAAGGGGATGGAGCGGTTGATGACGTTGGGGTGCGCGCGCAGTTTGCGGGCGGTGTCCGCGGAGCCGGTGAAGGTGATCACGTCCTGTTCGTCGAGCTGGTCGAGCAGATCCCCGGTGCCGCCGATCACCAGTTGCAGGGCGCCTTCGGGCAGCGCGCCGGAGTCTTGCATGAGGCGCACGCAGGCCGCGGTGACATAGCTGGTGGCGGTGGCCGGTTTGACGATGCAGGGCATGCCGGCGAGGAAGTTGGCGGCGAATTTTTCCAGCATGCCCCAGACCGGGAAGTTGAAGGCGTTGATGTGCACGGCGACGCCGCCGCGCGGCACCAGGATGTGGGTGCCGGCGAAGTGGTTGTTCTTTCCGAGGGGGATCACCGGGCCTTCGTGGACCACGTTGCCGGAGGGCAGCTCTTTGCGGCCCATGCTGGCGTAGGCGAACAGGGTGCCGAAGCCGCCGTCGATGTCGAAGGCGTTGTCGCCTTTGGTGGCGCCGGTGTGGCGCGACAGCTTATAGAGTTCTTTTTTGTGTTCCTGCAGGTGAAGCGCCATGGCCTTGAGGCGGGCGGCGCGTTCCTGGAAGTCGAGCTTGAGCAGTGCTTTGACGCCGGTGGTGCGGCCGTAGTGCACGGCGGCGGCGAAGTCCGGGGTGTCGTCGTGGGCGTGCGCGACGATCTCGCCGTTGATGGCGCTGGCCAGCGGCTTGCCGGGCTGGCTGCCGAGCCATTGGCCGGCGAGGTAGCTTTGGAGGACGGTCATGGCGTGGCTCCTTGTTGATCGGTGTGTTGTTCGCGGCGGGGCCGCTCGTTCGCGGGCAGGGCCCGCTCCCACAAGGGCCCGCGAAGGTTTTAAGGCTGGTCGAAATCCAGGACGACTTTGTCGGTTAAGGGATAGCTCTGGCACGAGAGCACATAGCCCGCGTCGATTTCGTAATCTTCCAGGGCGAAGTTGTTGTCCATCTCCACCTCCCCTTCCACCACCTTGCAGCGGCAGGTGGAGCAGACGCCGGCCTTGCAGGAGAACGGCAGGTCGGCGCCTTCTTTGTTGGCGGCGTCGAGGATGTTGACGCTGTCGCGAGGTACGCGGAAGTCGAGCTGGCGGCCGTCGCTGATGATGGAGACTTCGGTTTTGGCTTCGTCGTCGGCCACTTCTTCCGGGGCGCGGTGTTTGCGTTGCGGTTGGCCTTCCACGCCGAACAGTTCGAAGTGCACGCGGCTTTTTTCCAGGCCGTTGGCGATGAGCCGCTCCTTGACGGTGTCGGTCATGGATTGCGGGCCGCACAGGAAGGCGGCGTGCAGGTTCGGGGTGTCCAGCCAGCGGCTGAAGATGGCGTCGCATTTGTGCGCGTCGATACGGCCGTTGTAGAGATCCACGTCCTGCTGTTCACGGCTGAACATATAGATGATGTTGAGTCGGCCCAGGTAGGCGTTTTTCAGGTCGCTGAGCGCTTCGCGGAACAGGGTGGAGCCGCTGGAACGATTGCCGTACATCAGCGTGAACTGGCTGTTGGGTTCGGCTTCCAGCGTGGTCTTGATGATGGACAGGATCGGCGTGATGCCGCTGCCGGCGGCCACCGCCAGGTAATGCGCCTCGCGTTGTGGGTCCAGGTCGATGTGGAAGTGGCCGGTGGGCGGCATGACTTCCAGGGTGTCGCCTTCCTTGAGTTCGCCGTTGGCGAAGCCGGAGAAGCGGCCGCCGGGGACTTTCTTCACCGCCACGCGCAGGTCGCCGTCGTTGACGCCGGTGCAGATGGAGTAGGAGCGGCGCACTTCCTCGCCGTCCATTTGGGTGCGCACGATCAGGTGCTGGCCCTGGGTGAAGCGGAAGGTGTCGTTCAGTTCCGGCGGCACGTCGAAGGCGATGGAGACCGCTTCGCGGGTTTCCGGGCGCACTTCGCGAATCTTGAGAGAATGAAATTGAGTCATGGTCAGAGGCACTTAAAGTAGTCGAACGGTTCCAGGCACTGGCGGCACTGGTAGAGCGCCTTGCAGGCGGTGGAGCCGAATTCACTGATTCGCCGGGTGTCGGTGCCGCCGCAGTGCGGGCACTCGGCGGGGCCGGGGTCCAGCAGCGTGTCCCTGCCCTCTCCGACTGCCGGCGGCGCGATGCCGTAGTCGCGGAGCTGTTGGCGGCCTTTGTCGGTGATCCAGTCGGTGGTCCAGGCCGGCGCCAGCACCCGCTCGATGCGCGGGTTCCGGAAGCCGGTTTCGATCAGCGCCTGTTCCACGTCGCGCTCGATCACTTCGGTGGCCGGGCAGCCGGAATAGGTGGGCGACACTTTCACGTGCAGATGGTCGCTGTCCCATTCCACGGCGCGGATCATGCCCAGGTCGACGACGCTGACCACCGGCACTTCCGGGTCCATCACCTCACTCAGACAGTCCCAGGCGCGCGGCAGGTCCGCTTCGCCCAGGGGCGTGCCGGTGAAGACCGCCCGCTCACGGAAAATCAGCTCACCAGGTGGCATCGGGATAGGCCCGCGGCAGGTACTGCATTTCGGCGAGCAGAAAGCCGAGCTGTTCGGTGTGCTTGCCGTTCTTGCCGTCCAGGTAGAAGTGGCGCGCCGGTTCGGGCACGTCCAGGCCGGCCTGTTCCAGCACCCGGCTCACTTCCGCGCGCCAGGCGTCGCCCACGTTGCCGGCGCCGATGCCGGCTTCCGCCAGTTCGTCTTCCACGGCGTCGGTGTCGGTGAGCTCGTAGGTGAAGCGCCACAGGTTCTGCACGGCGTCGGCCAGGCGGCGATGGCTTTCTTCGGTGCCCTGTCCCAGGCGCAGCATCCATTCGGTGGAGCGGCGGCGGTGGTAGCGGGCTTCTTTGAGGCCCTTGGCGGCCAGGCCGGCGATGCGTTCGTCGCTGGATTTACTCAGCCGGGTCAGTACCAAGTGGTGCCAGACGTCGAAGAAAAACTGTTTGGCGGTGGTCACCGCGTAGTCACCGCGCGGGTATTCCGCCAGCAGCAGGTTGCGGTATTCCCGTTCGTTGCGGCGGAAGGCGAGCTGGTCGGCGTCGCGGCCGTCGTCGAGCAATTCCGCGGCGTAGTCGTACCAGTTGCGCGCCTGGCCGAGCAGGTCCAGGCCCACGTTCATCATCGCCACTTCTTCTTCCAGGGCCGGCGCCTTGCCGCACCATTCGCACAGGCGCTGGGCCAGCACCATGTCGGTGTCGGCGAGGCGCAGCAGGTATTCAGTCAGTGCTTGGTTCTGGCTCATCACATCTGATCCACTTCCGGGGGCAGCTTGTAGAAGCTGGCGTGGCGGTAGACCTTGTCTTCGGCCGGGTCGAAGAAGGCGTCTTTTTCGTCGCCGGCGGTGGCGGTGATCTGCGCGGCGGGCACCACCCAGATGCTCACGCCCTCGTTGCGACGGGTGTAGAGCTCGCGGGCGTTTTCCAGCGCCATGGTGGCGTCGGCGGCGTGCACGCTGCCCACGTGTTTATGGTTGAGGCCGTGCTTACTGCGCACGAAGACTTCAAAGAGGGTCCATTCAGCCATTTCGGTTCTCGTTGGTTAATCGGTTCAGGCGGCGCTGGCCTTCTGCTTCTCGGCGTAGGCCACGGCGGCGTCACGCACCCATTTGCCATCGTCGATGGCGCTTTTGCGCTGCTGGATGCGTTCGATGCCGGTGGGGCTGTGGCCCTTGAGCACGTCGAAGAATTCCTGCCAGTCGATGGCGCCGAAGTCGTAGTGGCCGGTTTCCTCGTTCCACTTCAGGTCCGGGTCCGGCGCGGTGCAGCCGAGGAATTCGAGCTGCGGCACGGTCTGGTCCAGAAAGCGCTGGCGCAGCTCGTCGTTGCTGTGGCGCTTGATCTTCCAGGCCATGGACTGGGCGGAGTTGGGCGAGTTGTCGTCGGAGGGGCCGAACATCATCAAGGAGGGCCACCAGAAGCGGTTGATGGCGTCCTGCACCATCTCTTTTTGCTCGTCGGTGCCCTCGCGCATCATGGTCAGCAGCACTTCGTAACCCTGGCGCTGGTGGAAGCTCTCTTCCTTGCAGACGCGGATCATGGCCCGCGCATAGGGCCCGTAGGAGCAGCGCTGCAGCGGCACCTGGTTGACGATGGCGGCGCCGTCCACCAGCCAGCCGATGGCGCCCATGTCCGCCCAGCTGAGCGTGGGGTAGGTGAAGATGGAGGAGAACTTCACTTCGCCGCGGTGCAGTTTTTCGATTTCCTCGTCGCGGTCGGCGCCCAGGGTTTCCATGGCGCTGTACAGATAGAGGCCGTGGCCGGCTTCGTCCTGAATCTTGGCCATCAGCTGCAGTTTGCGCTTGAGGCTCGGCGCCCGGGTCAGCCAGTTGCCTTCCGGCAGCATGCCGACGATTTCCGAATGGGCGTGCTGGGAGATCTGGCGAATCAGCGTTTTGCGGTAGCCGTCGGGCATCCAGTTCTTGGGCTCGATCTTGGTCTCCGCGTCCACCTTCTCTTGAAAGTGCCGCTCTTCCGGGCTCATTTCGTCCCGATTTTTCAGACCTTTACTGCCGGTATCCACCTGTTGTGCGTACATGGGGCGCCTCCGTTGTCCGCTGTGGCGGTCGTGCCACGTATAGGTTCATTTTTATACGACACATAATTTAGTGTCAATACACTATTTATGTATCATTTAGGAGGAGGGCGCCGTCCGGGGCAGCGAGTAAAACGCCAACTTACTGATATGTATGGTTTTTAATGTTCACCATGGGCATCGATGCAGTTCCTTAAACAGCCTGATCAACCGCCCAATGACCGTTTTGCGATACATGAAAGTGGCGTTAAGGCCGCGTTGAAGAGGTATTCGTGAAGGCGCGCCCTGCCCCGCTTGCCCGCCGCCGGATGCTGAAACGAAGAAACAACGGTTTTGCCGGGTGTTTTTGGTATTCTTGCCGCTCATTTTTTAGTCGCCCCGGAAACCATGCCTGAACACTCTGCTTCCACCTTCCTGGCCGGCGCCGGGACGGATACCTGGACGCTGTGGCTGAACATCATGGC
>Ga0208301_1000120_pt1 | contig 29277 bp, 45 predicted proteins | sample 25BtaG_FD_184100 | JGI IMG/M metagenome (GOLD analysis project Ga0208301, IMG submission 184100) | Marine viral communities from Cariaco Basin, Caribbean Sea - 25B_WHOI_OMZ_CsCl (SPAdes) (version 2) | ecosystem: Environmental > Aquatic > Marine > Oceanic | place: Caribbean Sea: Cariaco Basin...
TGACAATCAGTTTTGGTGAGGTGTCCGAGTGGCTGAAGGAGCACGCCTGGAAAGCGTGTATACGTTTACGCGTATCGAGGGTTCGAATCCCTCCCTCACCGCCAAATTAAAGCCCTGATTCTTCAGGGCTTTTTCATATCTGACGGATGCCCTGGGGCAGATTTGGGGCAGAATCCGCCCGCTCTAGTCCGCCTGAGTCCGCCCTAAACCCCATCATTTCCGAGACCATGCCGGCCATGCTCCGGGTGTCGCCAGGGATCCACCGCCCGTAGTGCTTTTTCACCATCGTCGTATCGGTATGCCCAAGTTGCCGGGCCACCCATTCGAGCGGTACATAGTTGGATAGGAGCTGGCTGGCGAACGTGTGGCGGCATTGGTTGGGGCCGCGGTGCCGGATGCCGGCCTTGCGCAGGTGGCTGGCGAACCACCGGCGGACCGAGCTGTCATGCCAGGGCATCCCGCTGCGCCCGTTTCGAAACACCAGCCGGACTTCTTCTTCTCGCTCCGTGATGTTGTCTCGCTGCTTCACGCCGAGGCTCACCGGCGCCAGCATGGCTGTGTGCTCCTGCTGCCGTTTCAGCCACTCGATTGCCGGGTCGATCAGTTCGACGGTGCGGATGCGTGCGCGCTCCTTCGGCACCTTGTAGTGGCTGCCCACCTTCGCCCGCTGGATCTTGGCCGTCCAGTTCACGGTGTCGATGTCCTCCCACGCCAGGGCGATCAACTCGGACAGCGCCAGGCCGGACCAGCAGGCAAACATGATCATGTTGATGTCCTGCTGGCGGCTGGTGCGCACCGCCGCAATCCGCTGGATCTCGCTCCGCTCGAACGGGTCGGCAGCATCATCGCCCTCGTCGCGCTCAATGTTGCGCACGCGCTTCAGGGGGTCGTGCCGAATCACGCCATCGTGAAACGCATCCGACCACACCCCTCGCACCACCGTGAAAATATCGTTCACTGTCTTCGGCGCCAGGCCGGCCACCAGCAGCTCGCCCTGGAATAGCTCGAGGTCGGATTTCGTGAGGTCAGCGATGCGCTCGACCGGCCACTTCCGGGTGACGTGGTTTGATTTGTGCCGGTAGTTTCTGGCGGTGCTGGCGGCCTTCTTCGCGTCCTGAACAGCCAGCCATTTCTTGACACCCTCGGCGACCGTGCGCCTTTTCAGATCGCCGCCGTGGCCGCTGTACTGGTGCGCCTTGGGCGAGCTCGGGAAGTGGGCGGCGTAATCGAACCGGCCTTCCTTTATCTCCGCCAGCACCACGCGCCGTTTGTTTTCGGCGTAGGCGATCACGGCCTTCGTGACCCGCGAGTGACCCTCTATGGGCTCGCGGCAGCGCTGGCCCCGGTACATGAACGAGATCCTTACCTGATTGCCGTGCAGCTCGACACCGCGCGGAAGCCTGTCCAGTCCCTTGGGTAACTTGTTCACCGCGTACTCTCCAGCCACTCATCAATCGCCGACACGCAGTAGACCACCCTGCCCACCGGGTCGTACCACCAGTGCTTCCCTTCGAGCCACACGCCTCGCTCGCGGTACTTTCGTGCCGCCTCAGCAGTTATGCCCCAGGTCGGATGAACGAGACTTGATCGTATGGTCCTGCCCGTCCCAACCGGGCGAGCCTTCTCTGCTGCGCCCATCAGCTACCCTCCTCGCTAGCCGGTCCGTCCTGCAGAAGACCCAGGGCGCGACGCTTGAGGTCGTTCACCAGGCTCACCAGCTCGAAGGGAGAGTGCGGGGCTTTTGCCACCCGGGTGATAGCTGGCCTGAAATCCTGCATCAGCGACCAGGTGATACCCCTAACGCCGCTCTCCAGCGCCTCGATGCGCTCGGTCAAAGGGAGAACCCGGTGGTCATGCACGTGGCACCAGGCTTTGAACACCGCCGTGGCCTCGTCCATGCATGAGGCCGGGTGTGCCTCCAGGTACTCATCGAACGGTTCCTGGACCACCAGCCGCCACCAATGCTCCCGGACCACGGCATCATCACGCACGCGACCCTCAGCGTTCGCCAGCTGCAACTTGAGCCGTTCGATCTGGTCGTCCCGGTAGGCAAGCTCGGCCGCTATGTGTTCCGGCGCGGCCAGTCCCTCCTCGTAGACAGCGCCGAGATGCTGCTCGTATAGGTCCGCCAACATCTCGGTGTCACGTTCGGCATACAAACGCTCAGCCATTTGCCCGCTCCCGGTGCTCCTCGGTGCCGGGCGGCAGTGCGTCCTCAATGCGCGGGCTCAGCTCCTTGGCCCACTCATCGAACTGCTCCGACCACTCCCCTGCAAACTCGCGCGCCTCAATAAGCAGGCGCTGCAGAACCTCTTCGTTACCGAGCGGATCGGACTCCGGCGGCGCCGGCGCGAATTTCTCGGCCGCCAGTACCAGCGCATGAATTTTAAGCAGGCACTCGCGGGCCATGGTTACGTTGTCGTACCAGTCAATCACATCACCGCTGATCATGGCGCCCTCCTTCCTGCGTCTTTGCCTGCACTTCTGCCAGAAGCCGACCGGACAGCAGGGCGTCCAGGAACCGGCGCAGTTTGACATCGGTGCGGCGCTGGTGGGCCGGATCAATGGACGTGAGGCGGTTGTAGACCCGCCAGCATCGCCGGCGCCGGCGGTGCTGTTTCATCAGGGCGTTCGCGCCATGTGTGAGATGCCGAGGCTGACCCGCACTCTTCAGCACAGCGGCCCTGTCTTCGGCGTCAAAAGCCAGGGACAGGCTTTCTAGTGAGGAGCGGCGACGGGTCGCCGCCTTGGTTGACTGCTGCATCGTGTGACCCTCCATGCGTTAAGCAGTGGGAGGATAATCACATTGCGTCATTAAGGCTGTCAACACGTTTTGTCATTATCCGACTTCGCGGCGTGTTATTTCATCGAAACCGCGCCTTCGCTTCGACGACCGTGCCCACGATATGGCACTCGCCGTTGATCTCGATAGGCCGGTAAAGGGGGTTTAGAGCCCTCAGGTAGCGGTTCGGCCCATCGATCACCAGCTCCTTGAAAGTGGCCTCCTGGCTGTCGCTCAGCTTCGCCACCACCAGATCGCGATTCTCGGGCATCACAGCAGGATCTACCAGTATTCGGTAGCCCTCCGGAATGCTTCGCCCGTTGGGAGCTGTCATTGAGTCGCCCGCCACATTAAGCCAGAACGCCTGCTCCGAAGTGCCTTTGGGTATCCAGTCCCACTCGTCCGCATCGCCCGGTTCGTAGATGTCGATGACCTCCGACCATGCCCCGGCCTGTACCCAACTGATAACCGGCGCGCGGCGCAGAGGGGCACCCTGGTGGATCGCCTCGATGTTGCGCACCGCCCTGATCATGGGCCGGTTATCCACAAGGTCGTGGATGGTGATGTCCAGCGCTTCCGCGATACGGGTCAGGTCGCGCATGGACGGCTCCCGCCGGTCCAGCTCGTAATTGCCCACGCGGGACTGCGAAGCCCAGCCGCAGGCCTCGGCCAGTTTGGCTTGGCTCCAGCCTTTCGCCTGCCGGTAGTGCTTGATTTTGCTGCCGATTGTATTCATGGCGGGATTGATAACACAGAGTGACATTATTTTCTCCGACGTTTTGTGTTGATTTCAATGACGTAACGTGATTACCATGGCGCCATCAACACGGACGGATGACCCATGAACCAAATACAAGCAATTCGCGAACGGCACGGTGTGACCCAGGCGCGCCTTGCCAAAGAGCTTGGCTGGCTGGCCTCGCGGCTTTCGAACTACGAGCGGGACCAACGCAGCGTTCACATCGTTGATGCCCACCGCATCACTGCGGCACTCAACCGGCTGGGCGCCAATTGCGACATCTCCGATGTCTTCCCGGCTCCGGCGGAAGAGTCGGCCGCTTAGCGGCCCGTCCTGAACACATCACCATTCCATTGAGGGTCAATGTAATGCGCGAACTGAACACGGTCCTGGGGCAGGTGCCCCAGATGGTGCGAGAGGGAGACTCCGCCGAGGCAAAGCTGGAGGCGATCTGGCGGATCATGGGCTGGCACCGCGCCGGCCTCCAGACACAGGTGGCGGGGGAGCTGGCGGACCGCTGGCACACCCGGAACCGCGGGCCGCGAGTGCCCACCGATGACCCCCGCAAAGCAGCAAAGCGCATCGAAAAGATGTTCAGCGGCGAGACCAGCCTTCCCATGGATTTCGCGCTGCTGCTGATCGACACCCTGCCTGAGCCCTTCCGGGCAGCCGCCCGGGTCCTGGTCTTTCCCAGGGCCAGCGGCGGCACCGCCAGCGACCTGCTGGAGATGCTTCACCAGGACCAGCAGCACGATCAGAAGACCGACAACCTTCGCTTCCTGCTGGCCACCGGCCAGTACGAAAAAATGGACGCCGATCAGCTGGAAGCGGCGGCGCTGACCTTCGAGGACGACAGCGGCAGCAGCAAGCAGCTGGCTGCCGAGCTTCGGAACATGGCAGCCAGCCGGCGAGGCGCTGCATGAAGCTGGACGGCCTCGACCACCCTAAGACGCTGGACTTCGCGGCCCGGCTTGATGTGATCCTGCCTCAGGCCATTGGACACCTTGAGCTTTTTTGGGCATTCGTTGCGCAGAAAACGCCGCACGGCAATGTCGGCAAGTGGCCGGACGGGGCCATAGCCCGCGCTTCACAGTGGAGTGGAGACCCGACTGTATTCGTGACTGCACTCTGCGAAGCAGGGTTCATTGATGAGCATCCGGATCATCGCTACCTCGTTCACGACTGGCGTGACCACGCGCCGCGCTGGGTCGTCTCAAAGCTAACCCGAGCCAAAGAATCGTTCTGCGCTTCACACAATCCGAGCGAAGAAACAACGCCGCAGAGCGTAAAACCAGACAGCAGTGAAAAAGACACAGGGGACAGTAGTGGCGACTACAGTCCCGACAGCAGTGCTGACTCTAAGCCTAGCCTAGCCAAGTCTAGTCAAGCCAAGCCGAGCCAAGGGAAAAAAACGGCCGGCTCTGACGAGACCGGAACAAAGAAAAAACCCAACTACCCCGAAGAGTTCGAGCGGGCCTGGAAGGCGTATCCAAAGCGCAATGGCGGCAACCCCAAGCGCAGTGCCCACCACGCTTGGGCGGCTCGCGTTAAGGCTGGTGCCGACCCGGAGGTAATCATCGCTGGTGTCGAGCGGTACGCACGGTGGGCCGACGCCACTGGCAAAACCAACACCGAATTCGTCAAGCGGGCTGTCGCGTTCTTCGGCCCTGACGAGCACTACCTGGAGGACTGGTCGCCACCAAACGGCGGTGGCGGCGGTGCCCCAGGCCAATCGCACGCCGGCAAGCACACGGGGTTTGCTGATCAAGAATTCACGCAACACCTGCCCGATTGGGCAACACAGGAGGGTCCCTGATGAAACCGCAACGAGTAGCAGACGATGTCGAGGTCGCCCTGGTTGAGGGGCACTGCGAAGAGCACGGCGACTACCAGGTCGAGCGGCCGGTGGTCATGGGCCGACCCTGGGGCGCCAGTTGCCCTGAATGCGACCAGCGCAGGCAGGAGGCTGTCGCCCAACAAAAGCGCGAGGGACTGGAGCGCGCCAAGGCAGATCGGTTGGCCGAGTTGCTTTCGCAGGCAAACATCCCGAAGCGTTTCGAGGGCTTCACGTTCGACGATTACGAGCCGGTGAACGACAAGGCAGCCAAGATCAAGCAGGCCTGCCAGCGGTATGCCGATCGCTTCGAGGATCGTCTGCAGATGGGTGGCGGCTTGGTGCTTTGCGGCATCACTGGCACAGGCAAGACGCATCTGGCCTGCGCTATCGCGAACCACGTCATGAAGGAGCATCGCCGCGTGGCGCTGTTCACCTCGGTCGTGAAGATGTCCCGCGCCATCAAGGCGTCCTACGGCTCGAAATCCGACCGCACCGAAGAGCAGGTGATCCGCAGCTTCACGGACCCCGACCTGCTTATCGTCGACGAGATCGGCGCGCAGCGCGGGACCGAGACCGAGCTGCTGCTGGCCCAGGAGATCATCGACGAGCGCTACCAGCAGGTGCGCCCGACCATTCTCATCTCAAACCTCTCAGAGTCGCGTCTGGCCGAATACATCGGCGAGCGGGCCGTTGACCGGATGTACGAAGGCGGCGGCGCGATTCTGGCGTTTGAGTGGGAGAGCTACCGGCGGAGCGGCAAGGGTCGCCGCTTCCCCCAGCCAGGCCCGCAGCTAGTCCCAGACGGGATGCGGGATTTCTACGCAGGTTGATAACGAGCAGGAAAGGAGGGTCAAACCATGTCACATGAGAACGAATTCAAACCAGGGTGCGATTGGTTGGTGCTGCTGGGTGGATGCAGTGAAATCGCCAAGCCCGCAGTGCTTGGGCGCCGCCCCTTGTCTACCGAAGAGATGCAGGCAATGGAGCGCGCCGGCGTGGCGGCCGGTAACTTGCTTATGTCGATCAACTTCGGCATTTCGGCCATCGGTGGATTGATCGCCAGCGCGGCCCACAATCCGGAGATGGCGTTCACTGAGCGCACCGTCGCGGATGCAGGATGGCTCCTCGAAGAGCTTGGCCGCGTATCGCAGCACCTAGCGAGCATCGAGACTGAATCAGAGTATTACCGGAACGCGGCGAACTGGCACTGGGTTTCGGAAGAGAGCGGAGTCGACCAAGAGAAGGTCGCGGACGTGTGGCGCCGGAAGTACACCGGGACGAATGCTCCCGTCGCGCCGCCCGCCAAAAAAGGGGGCCGGTCATGATGGACAAGGGGCATCGACAAGCATTCGAATCCCAGTTCCCGAAACCCGAAGGGGTTGTGTGGAGCGGCTCCGACTACGCGGCGGCCACCGACAGCCCTGAGTGTGCGGCTGCCGCCTCGCAGCACCGCCTTGTTTATCGAGCGTGGCTTTGCGGTGGTGACTGGGCGTTCGATGAGGCGGCGGGCGCAGTTGGTCGGCTGGCAGACAGTCATGCCGTCGGCGCTGGCGAGCCCCGGCCAGATCCAGGGTGCGATTATCAGGCGGCATGGGATGACGCAGCCAACCTGATCCGGGCGCTCAGATTCCACGCCACCCCTGGCACTGCTGAGCCTCCAGCACAACCAGATCCCGGGGTGATTGAGAACGAGATCACCGCCACCAGCACCGGAAAGGCGCGACTCGCGCTTCGCCAGCTTGAGGTGGCAGCCGGGTCGAAGTTGGGCGAGGCCCGTGCTCTCGCCTGTGCTGAGGCTGTCCGCGCAGAGATTCCGGCAATGAATTGGGTCTGCCTTAGTCACGGCGACCAGCGCATCAGGGAGCTTGAGAGGCAGGCGAACCGCTTTTTGCAGAAGGAAGCCAAGAGGGCTGAGCTATTCCGCTCCTGGTGGGATTCGACGGTAGAGCAAACCTTCAACATCTGGTTAGAAGACGACTTCACCCACTGGCTAAACGACCGGGATGCAGCGTGGCAGGCGTGGCAGCACCTTCATGAGGAGGTGATCTTCGACCTGCAGAACCGCATCAAACACCTTGAACACATCAACGGGTGTCTGAATCTGGGTCTGCGAAGCAGGGCTCAGCAGACAGCCAACTTCATGCTCGTAGATGAGCGACAGATAGCGGCCAGCACGCTGGAGCGAATGGCCGATCACCTGGAATCTCAAGCCGTCCCTGGCGGAACTGATAGAGGCCACCGGGCCGATCTGAAGAGGAGATTGGACCGTGATGCGTGAATGGCTGAAGCAAATACGGGAACAGGCCGGCATTCTCACGAGGCTCCTGAGTCGCACCGTGCGCGAGGCCCTTACCGCCCTGCCTTTGGTGGCCCACGGGAGGGCGGAGGAGCGCACATGATGATGCTGATGGTGCTGGCGGCGCTGGCTACTGGAGCAGCCATCGGGTACCTCGTTGGCCGTCATCGCGTCGCGAAGGGCTGCGGCAAGGACAAAGGCGCCCGCCAGGAGGTGGTGAGCCTGGACGAGAAACGAAAGCAGGTGGAGCGGCGAGCAAAGAGCCTCTTCTAAAGCTGGGTGGTGCGGAGACGGATATGTCACTGGTTGATGATGATGCAGAGCGGGTACTGGACCAATGGGGCATTTGGTGCCGCGTGGGCCGGCCAGGTCCGGCGGAGTACCACTCCATTGCCGGCATGCTGGAGCGCGGCATGGTCGAGCAGAAAGGAGTGGAGGATCGGATCTCGCCGGAGCAGGACGAGGCGATGGAGATATTTGACCGGCGGGTGATGGCGTCGCTGAAAGCGATCAACCCGGACGCCTACGAGGCCGCTTATCAATACTACGCGGTGGGCTTTGCCGAGGACAGGCACGGCGTCCGGGAGCTGGGCCGCCGCTTAAAGATCGGCAAGGACGCGGCATCGCGGCGGCTGTATGCAGCCATCACCGCCGTGGCCTCAATGATGGAAGCCCTGGCCGCATAATCAGTGACCAAAAAGCGCTGTTTTTTGGTTGACTGTACAGACGCGCAGGGGTAGTGTCTCAGCTATGGTGGCCAAGGTTGGCTGCTAAACAAAGCCTCGGTTCCCGCCGGGGCTTTTTTGTTGGTGCCGTTCTGACCCTCCGGCGCCCACATCCCCCAAGGCCCGCCCTGTGCGGGTCTTTCTATTTCTGCCCTACGGACTGGGAGTCACCCGGTCGCCAGGGCGTTTTGTCTGAGGTGTGCGATGGACTGGAGCCGCTGGCCGAACTTCTCAGCCGGGGAATTCCGGTGCTCGCACACGGGTAGGGACGGCATGGACCCCACGTTCATGGACCGCCTGCAGTCGCTGCGCACGGAATATGGCAAGCCGATGGTCATCACCAGCGGCTACCGCGACCCGGCGCACCCCATTGAGGCTCGCAAAGCCTCACCGGGCGCCCATGCCAGCGGCCGGGCAGCTGATATTGCTGTCCGGGGCGGCGACGCCCTGCATGTGATCGAGCTGGCTCTGGCGCTGGGATTTACAGGGTTCGGCGTCAATCAGAAGGGCGGCAGCCGGTTCATCCATTTGGACGATTTGCCCAACGACACCGGCCGGCCACGGCCCTGGATATGGAGCTACTGAGGTGAGCCGGCTTTATCGGTTCCTGTCCGAGAATGCCCTGGTAACGCTGGGGCTGGTGATCTGGGGCCTGACCCTGGTCACCTGGGTGACGTGGCGCGTATTCGGCGATAGCCCGCCGGACATCCCGATGGGCACAGCCACTGCGTTCGGCGCCGTGTTCGGCCTGCCGGCTGTTCTGGCTGGTGCCTGGAAGGCTTACCGCGATTGGCGCGGCCGAGGTGGCGACCAATGAGCTGGGCCGTGCTGCTGAAAAAGGGCGGGCCATACGCCGTTGTGCTGGCCGTGGTCGCGGCTATCGCTGCCTGCGGCTGGGTGGGCCGTGGCTGGTATGAGGATAGCCAGGACCTGGCCGAGGAGCGGGGCGCCCAGGCCGCCATCGACGCCGCTATGGAGCGCGAATCCAAGATCGCCGAGAAGGTGGAGACCCGCCTTGCCGACCTGCAGGCCAACGAACGCATCATCGACCGCGGGGTGATCCGTGAGATCCAGAATCCTGTTTATCGCAACGTTTGCCTGCCTGCTGGCGGCCTCCGGCTGCTCAACGCGGCAGCCCGAGGCGAAGCCTTACCAGCAGAGCCTGCTGGCGAAGTGTCCGACGACGCTCCCGCAACTGAATGACGGTGAGGCCGGCACGATCCTGCACACGATGGCCGATTGGGCCAGCATGTACCACGAATGCGCCACCCGGCATAACGGGCTGGTGGATGCGATCCGGAAGTAAGGGCTGGGGATGACCGAAGAGGTATTCGACAACGTGGACTCAACGATCCCTGGTCGCCTGAACTCGATGGAGCAGGAAGTTCATACGCTCAAGTACAGGATGGATCGCAACGACAATGAGCGCCTGCCCGCGCGAGTCGGCACCCTGGAAAGCAGCGTGGATTACTTGGTGTCGGTGGCGGACACGGCAAAGAACACGCACACAGAAGTCATAGGCATCAAGGCTTCGGTGCGAACGGTCAGCCGGGTAATGGTTGTCCTGTTCTCGCTCCTGACCCTCGCGGTGGCGGCAGCCGGGGTGGCGGTTACCTACGCAAGCCTCGCCCCCAAGCTGGACGCCATCATCATCGACAAAAGCCCCGCGCCGGAGGCGGACGAGTAGTGGCTCGCTCCCGGCTCACGGTTCGCCTTTCCCTGCGTTGGTGGCTGCCCTTTTACATCGAGGGCGTCCGCCTCATGAGCGAGATCACCGGCTTGGAGCCGGATCCTGCCAAGGTGGCGTACTGGGTGCGCAAGGGCGTCAAGACGACAGTGGTGTGTGACTGATGCCTATGCGTGCTCCGCGCCCGTGCCGCGCGCAGATGTGCAGAGGGACAACGACCGCCTCCCACGGCTACTGCCAGGAGCATGCACACCTGTCCAGCGGATGGAACAAGCCGGGCCGCGCGACCGCGCAAGAGAGAGGGTACGGCCACGACTGGAAGAAGCGACGCGATGCAGCGATGGTGCGGGATGACTGGTTGTGCCAGCCCTGCAAACGGGAAGGGAGACTCACGCCGGCGGTCGAGGTCGACCACGTCATCCCGAAAAGCCAGGGCGGCACGGATGACGACGACAATCTCCAGGCGATCTGTGACCCCTGCCACAAGGCTAAGACCGCAAGGGAGGCACGCTGCTAGGGCTTGGGAGGGCCGACCGATCAGCTTTTTCGATGACGGCGAGCAGGCCCGGGGGTGTCGAAAGTTCAAGTTTCGCGCCTACAGTACCGCCCGCCCCCGTTTTTATTTACGACTCCGAAATGAATTCCGGGGTTGCGCAGATCAAGTGGTTAGATAATGGGCAGACCGAGGACAGCGACGAGCGTACTCGATGCCCGGGGTGCGTTCAAGAAACACGGCGAGCGCCGCAACGAGCGGGCGAAAGAGCCGAAAGTTTCATCGCCCTTTCCGAAATCTGCACCCCGCCATCTCAGCAAGGGGCAGGCCGCGTGCTGGCGTGAGGTGGTTCGCATTGCGCCGGCGGGCGTGCTGACCGGTGCCGACACGCTGGTGGTGGAAGTGATTGCCTGCCTGCTGTGCGAGTTCCGCGACATGAAAGGCATGGTACCGGCTTCTCGCATCACCCGGCTCACGTCGGAGATGGCGAAGATCGGCCTTTCCCCATCGGCCCGGGCCAGCCTTTCCGTTGACGACCCGGACGATGACGATGACTTCTGATGAAGACGTATTGGCAGCGTGCAGCGGCTTACGCCGATCAGGTGCTGGCGGAGGAGACTCCCGCCTGTCTGCACGTCAAGAATGCCTGCCGGCGATTCGTCAAAGACCTGCAGCGCGATGACCTGGTTCCTCATGAGGATGGCGAGGCTTGGTGCGCCTTCCTCGAGAAGCTGCCCCACGTAAAGGGCAAGTGGGCGGCCCAGCGCCAGAAGTTCAAGCTGTCCGAGTGGCAGATTTTCTGCACGGTGAATATCTACGGGTGGCGCTGGGCCGAGTCTGGCCGCCGGCGCTTCCGGGAAGCGTACATCGAGGTGCCGCGGAAGAACGGCAAGACAGCCTGGATTGCTGGGCTGGGCATCGGGCATCTCAAGCTGGACAACGAGTACGGCGCCGAAGTGTATTGCGGCGCCACCAGCGAGAAGCAGGCCATGGAGGTGTTTCGGCCGGCGAAGCAGATCTGCCAACGCCTGCCGAAGCTCCGGGAGAAGTGGGGCCTGGAGGTGAACGCCAAAACCCTGGTGCGCCCTCAGCATCTTGACCGTTTCGAGCCGGTCATCGGAAACCCCGGGGACGGCGCCAGCCCCTCTTGCGGGATCGCCGACGAGTTCCATGAGCACCGAAACTCTGACCTGGTGGATACGTTCATCACCGGCATGGGTGCTCGCGAAAACCCCATGATGCTGTACATCACCACGGCCGGCGCCGACATGGGCGGGCCGTGTTACCTCAAGCGCTCCGAGGTGATCCAGATCCTGGCTGGTGCGGTCGAGGACGACAGCATCTTCGGCATCATCTACACCCTGGATGAAGGCGACCAGTGGGACACCGAAGAGGCGCTGATCAAGGCCAACCCGAACTACGGGGTGTCGGTGGATCCCGACTTCCTCAAGGGGCAACTGGCTCAGGCTCGCCGGAGTGCGGCGCGGCAGAACAGCTTTAAGACCAAGCACCTCAATCTCTGGGTGGGCGCAAAGACGTCCTGGATGAACATGCTGGCCCTGCAGGCCTGCCGCCGCGCGGACCTGACGCTGGAGCAGTTCAAGGGCCGGCGGTGCTACATCGGCATCGACTTGGCGTCCAAGTTGGACGTGGCCTCTATGGCCATTCTCTTCCCGCCCGAAGACGAGAACGGGAAATGGGCCTGCTTCTGGAGGCACTATCTTCCGGAAGACAGGGTGCTCGAGGGCGGAAACACGCGCTACAAGGCATGGCAGGCAGAGGGCTGGCTGACCACCACCCCGGGCAACGTCACGGATTTCGGGTACATCGAGGACGACCTGCGGGAGATGAAGGGCGATTTCGAGATCGTCGAAGTCCCGTTCGACCCGTTCAATGCGACTCAGTTCGCCACCCGCATGAGGGAGGAAGGTTTCCCGATGCTGGAGTACGGCGCCATCGTTAAGAATTTCTCCGAGCCGATGAAGCTGGTGGAAGCGCTGATTCTCCAGAAGCGCTTCGAGATGCCCATGGATCCTGTGACGACGTGGATGTTTGGCAACGTCGTCGCCCAGCTAGACCGCAAAGACAACATCTTCCCGAACAAGGAGCGGAACGAGAACAAGATCGACGGCATCGTCGCTCTGATCTCGGCCATAGGCCGCGCCATGCTGGAGGATGACGACACCATCGAACAGGGGTTTGTAGAGCTTTGTTGAATATTTTCCGCAGTAAACAGGAACCGGCTGAGCGTAAGGAGCCGCCGGTCGGCAACCTCGACGCCGTGCAGCAGGAACCGGTGCGCTCCGAAACTGGGGACAGCTGGGAAGTTCTGCGGGGCATGTTCGGCGATGACGCCCGGGTGGCCGGCTCCGTGGTCAACGAAAAGACCGCCATGCGGGTGTCGGCGGTGTACTCCTGTGTCCGGCTTATCGCCGGCGCCGTGGCGTCTCTGCCGCTGCACGTCTACGAGCGCAGCGGAGCCGACGACCGGAAGCGGATTGACCACCCTTATGCCCGGTATCTAAACCGGGAACCCTCCCCTTCCTGGCCGGCGGTGGCGTGGTGGGAGTTCGTCCTGATCCAGATGCTGCTGCGCGGCGATTCGTTCTGCTATATCCAGCGCGGGCGCAGCGGTCAGGTTACTGGCCTGATGCCGCTGAAGCACTCCCAGGTGGTGGTCCGCAAAGTGCTATCCGACAACCCGCGCCAGGCCCCGACGCTGCGCTATCTTGTCAACGGCGACAACGGCGCCTTCGGCTGTGATGCAGCGGACATGCTGCATTTCCCAGGCATGGGCTTCAACGGCGAGCGCGGCATGTCGGTGATCGAGCATGGCGCCCGTAGCGGCATTGGAATTGCCATCAGCGCCGATGATCACGCTGCCAATTTCTTCGGCCAGGGCACCAAGATCGACCACGTCGTGAAGGCCACTGGGAAGATGGGCGAGAACACCCAGCAAGCATTCCTGGATGCGTGGCGCCGGAAGTACACCGGGAAGAACGCCACCGGCGTTCCGCTCATCCTCACGGAAGGGCTCGACATCCAAGAGCTGACGATGACGGCCAAGGATGCCCAGCTGTTGGAGTCCAGGAAGTGGCAGGTGGAAGACATTGCCCGGGCGTTCGGGGCGCCGAACCACATGATCAACTCCACCACCGGGTCGACGTCCTGGGGTAGCGGCATCGAGCAGATGAGCATCGGCTTCGTTACCTACACGCTGCAGCCGCACCTCAACCGGATCGAGGGCGAGCTGAACAGAAAACTGTTCCAGGGCTCGACCTTCGCTGAGTACAGCGCCGCCGGCCTGATGCGCGGTGACCACGCCGGCCGTTCCGACTACTACTCGAACGCGCTCGGCGGCACCCAGGCCGCCGGCTGGATGACCGTCAATGAAGTGCGGCGCCTCGAAAACCTCCCCCCGCTGCAAGAAGGCGGGGACAGAATTTACGCACCGGAGCCCAGCAATGGACCGAATGAATCTGCTTAAACTGATCAAGGATAACGCGGAGAAGCCGCGCACCTGGAGCATCAAGGCCGAGGGCGACGAGCTGGTCCTCTATATCTACGACGTGATTGGCGGCTTCTTCGGCGGCGTGAACGCTCAGGAAGTGGCCGAAGCCTTGGATGAGCACCCCAATGCGACCAGCATCCACGTCCGCATCAACAGCCCGGGCGGCGATGTCTTTGACGGCGTTGCCATCGGTGATGCGCTCAAGCGTCACCCCGCCCAGGTCTACGCCCACATCGACGGCCTGGCCGCTTCTGCCGCCACCGGCGTCGCCATGGCGGCGGATTGGGTAGAGATCGCGGAGGGCGGTATGTTCATGATTCACAACGCCTGGACCATCGTCATGGGCAACCGCCATGAGATGACCGCCACCGCCACCCTGCTGGGCAAGGTCGACGCCGACATCAACAAAACCTACGCCAAGAAGACCGGCGCCAGCACGGAACAGATCACCGAGTGGATGGACGCCGAAACGTGGTTCACCGCCGAGGAAGCCAAGGTGGTGGGCTTCGTCGACGCCATCGCTGACGAAGAGGCGCAGAACCGCGCCTGGAAGCTGTCCGCTTACAAGAACGCCCCCCAGATCGAACCCAGCGAACCGACCGCAGACCGGCCGGACTTCGCCGCCATGGAGCGGCGTCTGAAGCTGATGGAAAAGAGCACCGCGTGAGGGACGCTCCCACGCGCACCAGAAGCCGCCTCCGGGCGGCTTTTTTTATGACCGAGAGCAATGGAGACAGTCATGTCTGAGACGATCCAAGAAAAGCGGGAGCGCCGCAATGCGCTGGTGAAAGACACCCGCAACCTGCTGGATAAAACCGTCCACCCCGAGTGGACCGAAGATCTGCAGCAGAAGTACGACACCAACATGGAGCAGGTTGAGGCGCTGGATGCCGAGATCGGCCGTGAGCAGAAGCTGATGGATCTGGAGGCGGAGGACGAATTTACCGCGCCGCGGGATCCGCGCCCCGCCGCAGGTCGTCGTGAGCAAGGCAACCCGGTGTTCGACAAGTGGCTGCGCGGCGGTGACTCCGCTCTGAGTGCCGAGGATTGGCGCGCGGTCCGCAACACCATGTCGACCGGTACCGGCGACGAGGGCGGCTACACCGTGCCCGAGGAATGGGCGACGCAGGTACTGGAAGCCCTGAAGGCCTACGGCGGCATGCGCGAAGTGGCTACCGTGATCCAGACGCAGGCCGGCGGTCAGATGAACTACCCGACATCAAACGGCGTCAGCGAGGAAGGCGAGATCGTCCCGGAGAATACGTCGGCCACCGACGCGGATCCGGACTTCGGCACCAAGGCGCTGAACGTCTACAAGTTCAGCTCCAAAGTGATCACCGTGCCGATCGAGCTGATCCAGGACTCCGGTGTCGACATCGAGGCGTTCGTTCGCGGCCGTATCGAGCAGCGCCTGGGCCGGATCACCAACCGCCTGTTCACCGTCGGCACCGGCACGAACCAGCCCACCGGCATCGTCACTGCGTCTGCCGCCGGCAAGGTCGGGGCAACCTCCGGCACCGCGGCGGTGACCTACAACGATCTGCTGGATCTGCAGCACTCCGTCGACCCGGCATACCGGAACGGCAACGACCGCTGGATGATGCACGACAGCGGCGTGAAGATGATCCGCAAGCTGGTCGACAACGAAGGCCGCCCGCTGTACCTGCCCAGCTACGACAGCGGTATCCGCGGCGGTGTGCCGGCTGAGCTGATGGGCCGCCCGCTGACCATCAACCAACACATGGCCGAACCGGCACCGGACGCCAAGTCCATGCTGTACGGCGATTTCAGCAATTACATCATCCGCGATGTGATGGCGTTCACCTTGTTCCGCTTCAACGACTCCGCTTACGCGAAGAAAGGCCAGGTCGGCTTCCTGGCCTGGATGCGCTCTGGCGGTAACCACGTTGACGTGGGCGGTGCGGTGAAGCACTTCCAGCACGGCGCTGCGGCGTAAACCCACCAGAACGGCGGCCCTCCGGGGCCGCCAGTGGAGGACATGATCATGGCTCGACAATCACGGACGCAGAAGCGTCAGGGCCAGCAGGACGCCCAGCAGGGGCAGGATGAATCCCAGAAGGACGAAGTTCAGCGGGACGAAACCGAAACCCAGCAGGGCGTTCAGCAGGAAGGCCAAGACGGCCAGCCGCCCGCCCCGGGCGACCAGCCCGAGCAGGGCCAGCAGGACGCCCAGCAGGGGCAGGATGAATCCCAGAAGGATGATTCCGGCGGCGGTGACGACCCTGCGCCACCCAGTGACCCGGAGCCCGGCGAAGTTGCCGAAGCCCGCGTGCTGGTGGACTGCACCATCTCTGGCAAGCGCTATCACGCCAACGACTTGGTGGTGGCCGATGCCACGGCGGTGGCGGCGGCGGAGAGTGCGGGCGAAGTCGACACCCACGAAGCGGCTGTGGCCCGCGCCAGGGAGATGGCTCGGGAGCGTGAGGAATAGCATGGCCTGGACAGTGACCACTCCGCCGGCGGACGAACCCGTCGACCTGGCTGATGCCAAGAGTCATTTGCGTGTGGACGGCGATGAGGACGACTCCTATATCTCGGCGCTCATCACCGCCGCCCGGCAACACGTTGAGGTGGGCTGCCATTTGGCGGTCATGCCGCAGGAGTGGTCACTGATCCTGCCTGCCTTCCCGGCGGGCTACCTCCCGCTGTCCGGCGGCCCGTATCGAGCCGTCGACAGCATCGAGTACATCGACCCCCAGGGGGACACGCAAGCCCTCACCGACTACCAGGTGGTGCTGGCGCGCCCGGCGCGCATCGCGCCGAACGGCAGCTGGCCGGCTGTAGCCAACCGCCTGGACGCGGTGACGGTGAGAGCCCAGACCGGATATGAGAATGCCGCCGCGGTGCCCGCGCCGATCAAGCAGGCCATCCTGCTGCTGGTTGGGCATTGGTACGAAAACCGCGAGGCATCCGTAATCGGCACGATTGTGGCGGAGCTGCCGATGGCGGTGGAGTCGCTGCTGTTCCCCTATCGCACCTTTCTGTGAGGACACCATGAAACTGATTGCCCTGAAGAAGGGGCTGACCATCGGCGGCAAGCCGGTGGCGGTCAATGAGGAATTCACGGTCGACCAGCCCTACGCGGCCGGCCTGATCAAGGACGGCAAGGCTAAGAAGGCGACCGGCGGGACGCCGGCGAAGGCCACCACCAGCAAGAAGGCGAAGTAAGTGCGCGCCGGCCGTCTGAACAAGCGCGTCACCTTCGAGACGCCGACGGTCGGCAAGGATGCCTACGGCGACCGCCAGGCCGAGTGGAGCGAGATCGCCACCCAGTGGGCGGCCGTCGAGCCCCTGAACGGCCGGGAGTTCTTCCAGGCCCAGGCCGAGAACAGTTCGGTGGAGGTACGGATCCGCGTGCGCTACTCCGAGGCGCTGGCCGGCATGACGCCGAAGTGCCGCGCCGTATACCGCGGCACCGCCTACAACATCGTCTCGGTCATCGACCCGGTGGAGCGCCACGCGGAGTTGGTGATCATGTGCGAGGCCGGTGAGCGAATTGGCTAGTTCAGGCGTTGAGATCAAAGGGCTGCGCGAGATCAACCGCGAGCTTAAGAACCTGGATCGTAAGGTCGCTACCAAGATCTCGCGCGCCGGCGCCGCCAAGATGGCCCAGGTGATCCGCAAGGAGATGCGCCGCCGGGCACCCAAGCGTACCGGCAAGGCCCGGAAGAACATCCGATACAAGATCAAGAAGCTGCCCGGTGGCGGCGGGTTCTATGGCTGGGTCGGCCCCTTCGATGAGGCGTTCTATCTGCGGTTCATCGAACTGGGCACCCAGGCGCACTTCATCCCCTCCAAGCCCAAGCGCGGCAGTAAGCGCAAGCAGAAGCCGGTCGCCTTCGACGGCATGGTCTTCTCCCGGGTGAATCACCCCGGCATCACCGCCCAGCCATTCCTCCGGCCAGCCTACGAGGCCAAGAAGGTGGAGGCGGTGCAGGAGGGTGAGAAGCGGATCCGCACCATGATCGCTAAGGAGGCGAACAAGAAATGATCAGTGGCGCCCCGATTATCAGCGCTCTGGTGGCGACCCATGCCCCCGCGTTTGCGTTGCTGGCGGATCGGGTCTACCAGGACCAGGCGCCGCAGGACGTCGAGTTCCCGTGCGCGACATTCATCTGCGTGTTCGACGATCCGCAAAACCACCTGCGCGGACGCAGCTCCCTGAAGCGCCAGCGCTGGCAGCTCGACGTCTGGTCGAAAAGCCATGCCGAGGCCGACGAGGTGGCCACCGCCGTGCAGGATGCGCTGCTCACGGGTGACGCCGGTGCAGTCGCGGCATGGCTGGGAGAGCCCACCCTCTGGGCTGATTTCGCCAATCAGGAGTTCGGAGTGCTCGCCCCGATCTCCGTTGTCATCAACAGCACCCAACCGGAGTTCGAACGGGACAGTGGCCTGCGCCGCTTCGTTGTCGACTTCACACTTTGGTTCTACTCATAGGAGGCCGCCATGGGCGCCATCAGTGCAAACGACTTTCTGTTTGAAATCGACGAGACCACGCCGGGCACCCCGGATACCGAGATCGCTGAGGTGATCGATTTCGACATCCAGGGCGGCGAGGTCACCCAGCAGGACTTCAGCACGCTCAAGGGTAAGCGCGCCAAGTCCCAGCCCGGCAAACTCAGCCAGGCCATGCTGGTTCTCAACGCGCGCACCGACATGTCCGACCCGGGCCAGAGTGCCTGCCGGGCGGCGGCCGCAACCGGCGCCACCAAGTCGATCAAGGTGACGGCGCCGACTGGCGAGACCTGGGCCATGAGCGGGTACTTCACCAATGAGCCCGGCGCTAACGGCAGCATCGACAACAGCGTCAACACCACCTTCAACCTGCTCATCGACGGCGACATCGCCACCGACGACGGCGGGGCTTAAGGAGCAATCATGAAGTATAAGGAACGCCTGCTGGCGGCAATCCGGGAATCGAACAAGGTCAAGGAAGTTTCGGTTCCCGACCTCAGTGAGCCGGTGTACGTCCGTCGCATGAGTGGTGCTGAGCGCGACAGCTATGAAGCCGCGCTGGGCGAATACCGGGACAAACAGGGCAAAGTCGACGTCCTGGGTCATGGGAACAAGATCACCGCTCGGCTGCTGCTGGTCGGCCTCGGTGACGAAAACGGTGAGCGCATTTTCGACGATGACGATGCCGACATGGTGCGCAAGACCTTCAGTTGGGCGGCCATGGATTTCCTCTCCGGCGAGGTGCTGAGGTTCAACCGCCTCAACGACAACGCCGCCAAGGACGCCGCAAAAAACTAATAGCCCAGCCCGAGCGGAAGTTCTACTTCTTCCTGGCTCGCGAGCTGGGCATGACCGTTCAACAGCTTCTCGAATCCATATCCTCCGCGGAACTGACCGAGTGGATCGCCTGGTACAACTTCGACTCGCTGGCGAAAAAGATTCGCCAGGAGCAGATGAGTGATGGTGATCGCATGAAGGCCGCCCGCGCCCTGTTCAGCAAGGTGAAGAAGCATGTCTCTCGGTGACATCCAAGTAGATCTGCGCCTGATGACGGCGAAGTTCACCCAGGGCATCAACAAGGCGAACAACAACCTTAATGACCTGAAGCGCTCCACGGACTTGGCGAAGAAGGCGGTTGGCGGCCTGGCGGCGGCCTTTGCCGTGCGCAAGGTCATGCAGTTCACAGGGCAGACCATTGAGGCGGGCGCCGCCCTGGACCAGGTGTCGGACCGGCTTGGCGTGACCACGGATTGGCTTACTGAGATGACCTACGCGGCGTCTCAGTACGGTGTTCAGAATGACGCGCTGATTGACGGTATTAAGGAACTGTCGCTGCGTACCGATGAGTTCGTGGCGACCGGTGCCGGTCCCGCGCAGGAGGCCTTTACACGGCTGCGGCTAAGCCAGAGCGAATTGAACGCGGTAAGCCACGACACCGCCGGCCTGTTCGATCTGGTATCGGAGCGGCTGCGTGATGTCGAGAACGTCGCGGCCCGCCAGCGGCTGGTGGATGAAATCTTCGGCGGTACCGGCGGCGAGCAGATGGCGGCCATGGCGTCGGCCACCGCCACGGAGATCGGGGGGCTCAGGGAAGAAGCGCAGCGTCTCGGGATTACCCTGTCCGAGATCGACACAAAGCGCCTTCTGGAGGCCCAGAAGTCCATCAAGCGCGCTCAGGCGTCATTCGATGGCATGTCGCGTTCACTGGTCGCCGACCTTGCCCCGACCATCATCTCCGTTACCGACACGATCGTGGACGAGTTCGTGGAGGTGCGCGACATCGTTTCCGATCCCGCCTTTGAGCAGAGCGCGACCGCGCTCGCGGGCGCCCTGACCACGGGATTCGAAGAGTCCCTTCGCGTCATCAAGAACACCGGCAAGGAGCTCCGCGCGCTTGGCCTGATCGACCCGGCCGAGGACACCTCAGACCGGATTAACCAGATCAATGAAGACCTGAAGGCGCTCCGCGCTGAAGCCGAGCGTAACCTCTTCCAGCGGGACATGTTCTCCACGCCGGGCCTCGGCCCCGGGCTTTGGACGACCGAGGAAATCAAGGAGCAGATCCGGCTCCGCGAGGCCGAGAAACAACTTCTCCTCGAGAATGCGGGCATAGCGGCGGACCTGGACAACGAGAGTGACGGGGACTCTGGCAGCCCCTCCGGTGGTAGTAATGGTGATGGTGGTGCTGGCGATCCGAGCCGGACGCAGGCCGAGGCCGAAGCCATTCAGAAGAAGGTCGAGGCGCTGCAGCTGCAGGCTGAAACGCTCCGCATGACCACCACCGAAGCGAAGCTGTACGAACTGGCTAACGCCGGCGCCACGGCTGGGGAGCTTAAGGCGGCACGCGCCGCCCTTGAGGCCAAGGACGCCTACGAAGCCGAACAGGACGCAATCGAGGCGAATACCGAATCACGGCGCATCGCCGCCGAGATCGTCCAGGAATACGAGCAGGGCACGAAAGACGCGCGCGGGCTGCTCATCGAGTACGGCACCAGCGCTCAGCAGGCGGCGGCGCGGCAGGACGAATACAACGCCACCGTCGAGGAAATGACCAAGAAACATCTGCCTGAGCTGACCCTGGCCCTGGGCGATGAAGCCAAAGCCCGGGCGGTGATTGAACGCGCCGCCAAGGCACAAACAGAGGCCACGGAGAAAACCAGCCAGGTCGCTCAGGACATGGGCTACGCCTTCAGCTCCGCCTTCGAAAACGCCATCATCGAGGGCGAAAAGCTGTCGGAGGTGCTGGTCGGCCTGGGCCAGGACATCCAGCGCGTCATCCTGCGCAACGCCGTGACCGCCCCGCTCGGCAACATGATCGGTGGCTGGGCGGCCAATATTGGTGCTGGAATGTTCGGTGGTGGTGCTGGCGCCGGTGGTGCTTCAACCAACGTCGGCAATCTCGATGCGGCGTTCAACGCCAAAGGCAACGTCTTCGAGCATGGCGAGATCCGCGCCTTCGCCGACGGCGGCGTGGTCAACGGCGCCACCATGTTCCCGATGGCTCGCGGTGTGGGCGTCATGGGTGAGGCCGGCCCCGAAGCCATTATGCCGCTCAGCCGCGGCCCGGGCGGCAAGCTCGGCGTCGCTGCGTCTGGCGGTGGCGGCGTCACCATCCAGGTCATCGATCAGCGCAGCCGTGGCGAGGCAGTGGAAACGCAGGAGTCACGCGGGCCGGACGGCCAGAGGATGATCCGCATGGTGATCCGGGACGAGGTTAGGACCGGCATCAATGATGGCTCGTTCGACCGCGCGATGGGCAACTCCTACGGCATCAAGAGGAGATCGTTCTAATGCCAACGTGGCCAGCTGAGATGCCGTCGGTCCGGCCGGGCGGATACCAGGAGCAGCCTCAATCGCAGGTGCTGCGGAGCGACATGGAGACCGGCCCGCCGAAGACGCGCCGGCGCTTCACGGCCGGCACCCGGACCTTGCCCGTACAGTACGTGGTGGATGACGCCCAGTTGCAGGTGTTCGAGAGCTTCTTTGGAGACGAGATCGCCGCCGGCGCGCTGTCATTCGCCTGGACACATCCCCGCACAGAGAATCAGGTGTCTGCCAAGATCGTGCCGCCCTACCAGGTCGAACCGGTGAACGGTGGTCTTTGGTGGCTGCTCTCACTTACAATCGAAATCCAACCTTAAAATCAGCCAATTGGAGGGCGTGTGAGAATTTTAATAACAGTGATACTGGGGATGGTTTTGCTAGCGGGGTGTGCAGCGAACCGGCCCTCCATGACTCGCGATGAGTTTTTATCCACAACTCAGAAGACCTACGCCGACGTAAGCGAGCGGCAGTTTTATGCCGCAGCGGAGCGCCTGTTCAAGCTCTCAGATGAGAAGGATACGACATTCGCTTACCCTGGCGAGCACGCCATGCTCGTCCAGCGGGATTGGTCCATGTACATGGTGCTTGCCTACGGCCAGGGCACCCATCACTGGCGAATCGAAACGTCGCCTGTCGAGGATGGGTTGAAGGGCACTGTCTATGCCAGCATGGAGAGCACCGCCGTCTCCGGAGCGCCAACTGGCGGCGGCGGGGCCGCAACTGTCACAACGCCTATGGCCGGCAGCATGGTCAACGAGCCGGCGCTTTATGAACTCTTCTGGGCTCGAATGGATTACCTGCTTGGTAAGAGCGAAGACTGGCCCACATGTGAAGATTGGAAGGCAAAGATAAAGGCCGGCGACACCTATGGGATTATTGAGCCCTTATGTTTGGGGATGAACACCGACGATAAGGTGCCGAACGGCGCTCCGGAAGGGTGACCCCCGCCACAAGGAATTAAACAAACCCCGCTCCGGCGGGGTTTTTATGTCAGGCCTTCGCTAAAAGGGCACTTCGGGATAGTACCCCTCGATGGCCGGCTTCGCGCGGTTCTGGTTTACATGCTCGAGAAAGTCATCCCAGTTGCACTGCAGCATCCCGAGATTCAGATGGTCCATCTGAAGGTTGGAGGTGGTGTGCGGATTCTTGATGTTCCAGAAAGATGGTGAGGCCTTCAGCGTCTCCCAAATGCGCAGCTCGTGATAATCGAGCAGCGACGGCTTGTGAATCGCAAGCGCCACCAGGCGGATCGCTTCATCGGTGGACCACAAAGCGTCGAGCATATCGAGGAATGACGGCCCATCGTAATTGTTGTCGGTGTTATGGAAGCGCTCACGGGCAGCGGCGACCTCAATGGCCCACTCCACCACGCCGGTGAGGGTTCGCTTCTGGTCCCTCGCCAGCAGATCAATTAGGTACTTCGTTTTCGGGTCGATCCGCATTGAGATGTTGATGGTCGAGGTTGCGGAACTGCCTTGCCGGTTCTTGGCCATCCTGGAACTCCTGATGCTCTGTGGCGGCAAGTATTTACATTACTTCATCGCGCGTCAATGCGGTGCATCTGTTGCACCGTGGATTAAAAGTATTGACGTGCCGCAAATGCGGTACTAGCATTGGTCCTACATTCACTGAAGGAGGCCACAATGGGTCGCACACCTAAGAAGAAGCCTTGCAGCCTGCGCCTTGAGGCGGAGCTGGTAGACAGAATCGCGGACTGGGCGCAGGCCAGCCGGCGCAGTTTTGCCGCCGAGGTGGGGCTTTTGATCGACCAGGGCATTGAATGGAGAAAGGAGAATGGGAACACGATCCCAGGCCAAGCGGGCCACAAATGAAGAAGCCCCCAGTGTTGGCGCACCGAGGGCTTCAGGTTCCAGTAACAAAGATGAGGCAACTGGTATGGACAATATTATACCGCAAATTAATTCCCGGCAAGCCGTCGCGCTGGCGGGCCGGGCTGACCGTGAGCAAGCCGCGATGCAGCGTAGCGGCTACGTCGTCATGGCGCTGAGCAGCCTGCTTCACGACACCCTTGATAGCAGCGGAGAGGAAGGTTCGGTGATTAACGACTGGCACCGCGGCGCTATCTTGCAGGCCCTTCAGACCATAGGTAACGACCTGTGCCACCGTGGTGAGGCCCTGGAAGACCTTCTGGCTGGCGAGCAAGGGGGTGCGGCATGAACCTGATCGTAGCAGACACGCGGGTTAGCCAGGACGCCCGGGGGCGCTACAGCCTGAACGACCTGCACCGCGCCGCAGGCGGCGAGAAACGCCACGGTCCTAGCTACTGGCTTGGCATTCAGCAAACCAGGGAATTGATCTCCGAATTGGAAACTACCGGAATCCCGGTAGTAACCATGGAGGGCAGGCGCGGCGGAACCTTTGTTGCAAAGGAGCTGGTCTACGCCTACGCCATGTGGGTAAGTCCGAAGTTCCACCTTGCGGTGATCCGGGCCTATGACGCCATGGTGAGTGAGCCCGCCGACGATCCGGTGCCGCCCGCCGCCCGGCTGCTGCCAACCGCAGCGGACGCCCTGAAGGCCGGCATGAGTCTCGCGGCGATGTTCGGCCTGGAAGGCAATCAGCAACGCCTCAGCGCCAATCGGCTAGTCATGAGCACGGTCGGCCTGGACCCCATGCAACTGCTGGGACTGGATGGCTTCGAGACCGACGCCCGGCCTCTGACGCCCACCGAGCTGGGCCAGGAACGCGGCATCTCTGCGCGTAAGATGAACGCAGCGTTGGAGCATGCGGGCCTCCAGGAGGCCAAGCGCGACGGCAAGGGCAGCCGTTACTGGGTGCCCACCGAGGCCGGCGCTGAGTTCGCGGTGCTGCTCGACACCGGGAAGAGGCACGGCAGCGGCGCGCCGGTAACCCAGCTGAAGTGGAAGCTGGCGGTGCTGGACCGCCTGCCAACGCCGGAGGTCGCGCCATGAACACTGCTGATCACGTCCAACTGATCGACCGCATCGTCATGCGCACCTGCCGCGACGTCGACCTTTGCCGTGGAGCACCGGAAGACGTTGTGTCGCTGTTGGGTGTCATCGGCGAGCAAGCGCCGGCAAAGTCCGACCTTCAGCGGCGAGCGCTGCGCGGCGCCCACCTCATCAACGCCAAGAGTGCCTTCTGGTGGGATGAGCCCTGCGTGCTGCAAGCGCCGGCGCCGCCGGCCGCGATACCCGATCTAGCTGGAGACTAACGCCAGAACTGGCGTTCGCTCCGGCGGATGCGATCAGAAATTAACCGTCCGGAATTTCCGGATAGTTGCCTCAAGGGCTGCCATCTGGCGGCCCTTTTTCGTTTCTGGAGCCCTGAATGACCCGAGCCATATCTGCCTCCGGCCTGCGTGAGCTGTTTGCCCAGGAGTCCGGCCATGTGCTGCTGGCGGCCGTCACCTTTGACCATGCGGATTTGGATGATCCGGTCCGTCTGGTCAACGACATGCATTCCCTGCAACACAACGGGAACACCTACCTGGGCCTGCCGTTCGAGCTGACCTTGCCGCCGGACAGCGAAGACGAAATCCCGACCCTGCAGATGAAGGTGGATAATGTCGATCGCTCCCTGGTGACGCTGCTGCGTTCGGTGGAAGGCCCACCGGTGGTGGACGTCGAGATCGTCCGGGTGGATCCGCAGGGTGCGGTTACCAGCGAGATGGGGCCGCTTCCCTTCTCTCTGCTGGATTCCCGGTTCGGCGCCACCTCGGTCACGATGAAGATCGGGTATCTCACGGACGTGCTGAACGAGCCCGCTACCCGCGAGATATTCAACCCAAGCCTGGCACCGGGCCTATTCCGATGATCGAGTTTTCTGAATACATCGGCATCCCGTTCGTGGCTGGAGGCCGGGACCGGCGCGGCTGCGACTGCTGGGGCCTGTTGAGGCTCATCTATAAGGAGCGCTTGGGCGTGGATCTGCCGGCTTACACCGGCTATGACCACCCACTGGGAGATGACGCGGCGGCGCTGATCCAGGAGGGGCGCACGGAATGGGAGGGCGTGGACAGCCCTGAGCCGATGGACGCCGTTCTGTTTAAGGTCGGCGGGCGTCCCAATCATATCGGGCTGGTGGTGGTGCCGGGCCTGATGATCCACAGCGCCGCCGGCAAGGACTCCTGCATCGAAAGCTACAGCCGCCCGCTGTGGCGATCCCGAATCGAAGGATTTTATCGTGCCCGTTGAGCTCGTCGCGAAGCCGCACCCGCTGCGCGCTGATACCTATACCTGCCAGCTGGATCCCGGCACAACGCTTCGGGCCTTGGTGGGTGAGCAGCCCTTGACCGTGCACGCCCAGGTCAATGGCGCCCCATGGCCTCGCGAGAGATGGGGCGATCCCCTTCCGAACGGTCTGGTTACGCTGTACTCCGTGCCGCAGAACGACAATGTCGGGCGCATTGTAGCGATGGTCGCGGTGAGCGTAGCGGCGGCTTACACTGGCGGCCTGGCCGCTGGCCCCCTGGGAATGGGCTTAGCGAAAGGCAGCGCCGCCTACACCATGGTATCCGCCGGCACTGCTGCCGTGGTGTCGGTGGTCGGTAGTCTTGCCGTAAACGCCCTCATTCCTCCGAAAGTCCCCGACGCGCCCTCCAACCCGGGCAGCAGCACGATTCGGAACAGCATCACCGGCACCCAGAACAGCGCGAACGTCTACGGCGTGGTGCCCAGGGCCTATGGCAACCCGCGGTGGTTCCCGCCCCTGGCGGCGAAGCCGATCACGGAGGTGGACAGCGACGAGCAGTATTTGCGCATGCTCCTGTGCCTGGGTTACGGCCCCCTGGAGATCGGCGGGAAGGTGGCGGAGCCCGGCATCGTTCTAACCCGTGAAAGCGGCATCGAGCCCGGTAATATTCGGATTGGCGAGACCGCCATCGAAGAGTTCGACGACGTTGAGTGGGAGATCGGTTACCCGGAAGACATCACGCTGTTCAGCGAAAACATCGAGGAAGAGGCCCTGGGCATCTCGCTGCCCATGAAGTACGACGGCCAGGATGACACCAAGGCCTTCGAGGTGGTGTTTGTGCCCGGCCCGGGCCTCTTCGATTACGAATTCTACTTCCGGGATGACGCATCAGCGGTGCGCACCACGGCCGCAGGAACGAAAGAGCTCCTTGTCGATCTGGTGGCACCGCGAGGGCTTTATCACCTGCAGCGAACGGACGGTTCCAAGGGGCTTGCCATTGTCCGGTTCCGAATAGAGTACCGCGAGACAGGCACGGAGGCGTGGACGCTGGCGGACGAGTTCGACATCCGTGGCGGGAGCTCGGCGGACGCCACTCTGCGGCGCACTTATCGATACACCGTGCCCGAATCGCAGTACGACGTGCGGGTGACCCGCGTACACACGATGTTGCGCAACGCAACCATGCAGGCGATCACCGACTTCACCTGGACTGCGCTCCGATCCGTACGCGCCTCGGTGCCCTACAGGGGCGACCATGTGGTCATGGCGCTTCGGATTCGGGCTACTGACCAGTTGAACAGCACGGTCGACCAGCTGAGCCTGCGCACCAAGGCCGTGCTGCGCGTCCCCGACGGAGCCGGGGGCTTTGACCTGCTACCCACCGCGAACCCCGCATGGGCCTATCTGGACGCCCTGACCGGGCCGCAGGTCAACCGCCCAGTCGGCGATGAGCGGATCAATTGGGAATCGCTCCAGGATTGGGCGGATTGGTGCGATGCACAGGGGTTGCGCTACCACCACGTGCATGACGCCTCGGAAACGCTGTTTGATCGCGCCCGAGCGATTGCCGCCGGCGGGCAGGCGTCGTTTTCGCTGCAGGACGGCCTGTTCGGCGTGGTCCGGGATGACCCGCAGGCGCCCACCGTGCAGATGATCTCCCCCCGAAACGCGCGAGGTTTCGAGTCCTCCCGGCAGTTCAAGGCTCTGCCGCACGCGCTGCGCGTGAAGTACGTGGATCCTGATACCTGGACCGACGCGGAGCGCATCGTCTACCGCGCTGGGTTCGATCAGTCCAACGCCACGGAATTTGAGGACTTCCAGACCCAGGGCGTGGCCTCGGCAGAGGAGGCCTGGCACCACGGCAACTACTACTTCCGCCAGGCGCAGCTCCGCCCTGAGACCTATCAGGTGGAGATGGACTGGGAGAACCTGGCGTGCGTGCGCGGCAACCGGGTTCGGCTGGCCTACGACACCATCCTGGTGGGCCTGGGTGCCGGCCGTATCAGGGAGATGGCCACCAACGGATCGGGTGAGGCAATCCGGCTGATCCTCGACGAAGAGGTGCCGGCCGGCGCCGACAGCATCCGGATTCGGAGCGAGGACGGCCAGCAGCAGGTCGTGGGCTTTTCGCTGGATGGTGGCGCGCTGGTGCTGGCGGAGTCCCTGGAGGGCGTCAACATCGGTGACCTGGTGCTCATGGGCGAAGCCGGTCGGGAGAGCATCGATTGCAAGATCACCCGGGTGGACCCGGGGCCGGACTTCACCGCTTCGCTGACGCTGGTCGACGCCGCCCCTGACATCTACGACTTCTCGTCAGCGCCGGATTTCGACCCGGGCATCACCATCCCCCCGCAGACGGTGGGCGCGCCCGCCGATCTGCTGATTACCAGCGGCCTGGATGAATACATGGTTCAGCCAGACGGCGCTATCCGAAGCCGCGCCCGCGTGAGCTGGGCGGCGGTGAGGGGTGCCAGCAGCTACGAGATGCTGTACCGCAGGACAGAGACCGACGCCTGGACCCCGATCAATACTGGCCTGACCACGGTTTATATCGATCCGGTTTTCAATGGCGAGCACCTGGAGGTGCAGGTTCGGGCGCATGACTCCTTTGGCCGGGAAAGCGCTTGGTCGGTCGGCGAGCACACGGTTGTGGCGGCGGCCGAGTTCGGGGAAGTGACCAGGCTACCCATCCCCAACATGTCCGGCGTGGAGCTGTTCGAGCAGGGTAACGACACGGTATTCGGCGGCCGCGATGCGAAGTTCGTGTGGCGCGGCAACACGGTGACGCAGTGGCGGGATCTCGGATGGGAGATCAACGGTGCCGGCGACGGCGCTCTGGATCCGTACTTTGCCGACTACCAGGTCGAGATATGGGCGGAGGTCGGCGGGCTTCTGCAACTGGTCCGAACCGAGTGGGTGAAGGATCCGCAATGGGTATACACCTACGAGAAGAACGCCGAGGACCATGCTCGCGAGACCGGCTCAGCGGGCGCGTGGCGGGCGTTTGAGTTTAGGGGGTACTGTCGGGGCCGGCAGAACCAGATCAGCGCCCAGGCGGCGCGGCTCAGCGTGGAGAACGTGGCTCCGCCCCTGCCGGAGGCCCTGACCATCTCCGCCGGCTTCCGCAGCGCGCAGATTGATTTCGAGCCGCCGGAGGATCTGGACTACCGCGATTCCCGGGTATGGATGAGCCAGACCACCGGCTTCACCCCCGGCCCCGAGAACCTGGTC